>MDSW01097985.1_pt1 | contig 21405 bp, 15 predicted proteins | sample 811171 | NCBI WGS metagenome assembly MDSW01 (sample SAMN05326641, study PRJNA326480) | marine metagenome | isolation source: seawater | place: Atlantic Ocean: North West | collected 2012 | reverse complement strand
CGCCGCAGGCAGTAAAGTGCGGATGCTGTTGCCGCTGCAGTCCTCGGCGGATGAGCAGTTCCAGCAGTTCAAGTCCAAACTGCGCAGTCAGGTACGTAAAGCGGGTAAAAATGGCGTGGCGTTTACTGAAGGCAGTACCCCCGCCCGCCGCCAGCAGTTTTACCAGGTAATGCAGGTGAATATGCATCAACTGGGCTCACCGGTGCACTCCCGCCGGTGGTTCGATGCGGTGCTGGATGCCTATGGCGACCAGGCCCGCCTGGGATTGGTGGAGTTTGAAGGCCAGACCGTGGGTGGCGCTATTATTCTGTTGTGTGGCGCTACCGTTACCGTACCCTGGGCGTCCACCCTGCCGCAATTCAATCGGCTGTCCCCCAATATGCTGCTGTACTGGGGGCTGTTGTCGCTGGCGGCCAATAGCGGCTATAAGACCTTCGACTTTGGCCGTTCCACCGTGGGCGAAGGCACTTACCGATTCAAGAAACAGTGGGGTGCGGAGCCGGTACCCCTGCAATGGGAACAGTTAACCGCCGACGGTCTGGCGCCGATCCCGGGTTCCGAAGGTGGTGGAATGCGGGACAAGGTGGCCACGGCCTGGCAGAAGCTGCCACCGGCCGTGGTTAACTGGCTGGGGCCAATATTACGGCGGTATATCAGCTTGTAGAATATGAGTGGCGAACTATGTGCGGAATAGCGGGGTTTACCCGATTCAAAACCGGCCGGGGCGATCAGGCATTGCTCCAGCAAATGGGCCAGGTGATTCTTCATCGCGGCCCGGATGCCGGTGGTGAATATCTGGATGATGAGGTGGGCCTGTGCCATCGTCGCCTGAGCATCATTGATCTTTCCGCCGCTGGCAACCAGCCCATGCATTCCGTGGACGGCAAGCTGGTTATTGTGTTCAACGGCGAGATCTACAACTTCCAGCCGCTACGGCAGGAATTACTGGCGCAGGGCTATGCATTCGCATCCCGCACCGACACCGAAGTACTCATGGCCCTGTACCAGCGTGACGGCGCCGACATGGTCACCAAGATCAACGGCATGTTCGCCTTTGCCATCTGGGACCGGGAGCAGCGGACTCTGTTTCTGGCCCGGGACCGGCTGGGTAAGAAGCCCTTGTATTATTATCCCAGCGACGATGGGGTGGTGTTTGGGTCTGAATTGAAATCCCTGATGCAGATGCCTGGCGTGCCACGCCGTATCCGCGCCGATGCCGTCTACGACTTTTTCGCTTATCAGTATGTGCCGGACCCCAAAACCATTTTTGAGGATATTTACAAACTGGAGCCGGGGCACACACTGACGGTGACGCCGGAGGGTATAACCCGTCAGCAATACTGGAACCTGTCTTTTCAGCATCCAATAGCCCTGGACACCGGTACCGGGGCGAAGGGCAACCCCGCCCGGAGTGAGACGCAGATTGCCGATGAACTGCTGAACCTGATCCGGGATGCGGTGGCCAGTCGCATGATCAGTGATGTTCCCTTGGGCGCATTTCTCAGTGGCGGCGTGGATTCCAGCGGCGTGGTGGGTTTGATGGCCCAGTCCAGCCCCAAGCCGGTGACCACCTGCTCCATTGGCTTTGATTCGCAAGAGTTTGATGAAGTGGATTTCGCCCGGGAGATCGCCCGCCAGTTTAAAACCGATCATCATGAATTCACCGTCAGGGAAAACGTACCGGCCAATCTGGAGCGGATCGCGGCTTTCTTCGACGAACCCTTTGCCGACCCCTCCCTGGTACCCACCTATTTCGTCTCGCAACTGGCGCGTCAGCAGGTGACCGTGGCCCTGGCGGGGGATGGCGGTGACGAAGACTTTGCCGGCTACGCCAAGTACGCGGTGGACGCCATGGAAAATCGCCTGCGTAACCGGGTGCCCGGCTTTGTGCGGCATAAGATCATGCCTGCCCTGGCACGGCTGTTGGCCGGCGCGGGCAATCCGTTATTGCGCAAGGCCCATACTCTTTGCACCACTCTGAGCCGGGATCCGGCCTACGGTTTCTTCCTCACCAATTCCTTTTTTCGTCAGCACCTCTGGGATGATCTGGTTACCGACTCTTTCAGCGCCCGGCTGAAAGACTATCACCCCGCCGATATCACCCTGCGCCATTATCAGGAGGCCCCCGCGGAGGACCATCTGTCCCGCATTCTTTACACCGATTTTAAAACCTATCTGCCGGGCGATATTCTGGTGAAGGTGGACCGGATGAGTATGGCCAACTCCCTGGAGGTACGGGCGCCGCTGCTGGACTATCAGGTAGTGGAGTACGCGGCGAAAATTCCCTCGGCCCTGAAGCTGAACAACGGCGATAAGAAATATATTCTCAAACGGGCCTTCAGCAAACTGTTAAGCCACGACACGCTTTATCGCAAGAAGATGGGGTTCTCGGTGCCGCTGGCGGATTGGCTGCGCCATGAAATCAAAGATCAGGCGGAAGACTGGCTGTTCAACTCGCCGGCGGGGGTGCGGGATTACTTCAAGCTGAACCGTTTGCGGCAAATCTGGGATCAGCACCAGTCCGGTCAGCAGGATTACAGCAGCGAACTCTGGAGCATGGTGATGTTTCAGTTGTGGTTCAATCGCTACGGGGTGGAGCCCTCCCCATGAGCGTGCGAAAAATTCTCCATGTTACTTACGATATGAACATTGGCGGCACCGAACAGGTGATCAGAAACCTGGTGCTGGGGCTGGATCGCAACCGGTTTGAATCCAGCATCCTCTGTATTGATGGTGACATCGGCCCCTGGGGCCGGGAACTGCAACAGCAGGGAATCGAGCACTACTGTTTTCAGCGTCAGCCGGGATTCGATTTGAATCTTATCCGCCAGATCCGGCAGTTGGTACGCAGCGGAGGGTTCCACCTGATCCATGCTCATCAGTATTCCCCCTACACCTACGGCTGGTTCGGCAGTGTCTTTACCGGGGTACCGATCATCTTCACCGAGCACGGCCGGTTCTATCCCGACTTCGGCACCCGCAAGCGCAAACTGATCAACCCCCTCCTGCAGACGCGAACCGCCGCCATCACCGCCATCTCCGAAGCCACCAAACAGGCATTGGTGGTGCATGAAAACTTTAGCCAGGCAAAGATCCAGGTCATCTATAACGGTATCGCCGACAGCCGCTGTGACCGGGAACCGGAACTGGCGGAATCCCTGGGCCTGAGCCCGGCCAATGTGGTACTGGGCACTATCTCCCGGCTGGACCCCATCAAGAACCAGCCCATGATGATCCGGGCTTTTGCCCAGTGTCTGCAACAGCATCCCCAGCTGCGCCTGCTGATTGTGGGGGATGGCCCCCAGCGCGAGGAGTTGCAGGCGCTGGTGGAAGAGCTGGATGTCAGTGACGCGGTGATCTTTACCGGTTTCCAGCCCAACCCCCAACGCTATCTGGCACTGATGGATGTGTTTTTGCTGCCTTCGTTCAGTGAGGGCACTTCAATGACCCTGTTGGAGGCCATGTGTTTTGGTATCCCAACGGTGGCCACTGCCGTGGGTGGCACCCCGGAAATTATCCAGGATGGCGTGTCGGGGATTCTGACACCCAATGCTGATCAGATTGCGCTCACTCAGGCCCTTGAAAAGATCGTGACGGAAAAGGCCTTACGGCAGGCATTGGGCAACCGTGCCCGCGAGGAATACGAAACCCGGTTTACCACAGCCTGTATGACGGAGGGGTTTGAAGCGCTCTATACCCGCGTGCTGAAGTGAAACCAGGCGGGGTCTGTGGCATTGCGGTAAACAGGGTGTCGAATAATTTAACATTCAACGCAATGCCCTAATTCGGTTTGTGTGATAAATTCATGAAATCAAAGTAATTTTCTCTCTGGAATAACTATTGCTTTAAAAACAGAATAATCATAATTCGAATAGTTATAGGCGTGAAAAGGATTCTTTGTATGACACGTTTATCCAGGGATAGCTCCCAAAAGGGTTTGGTTTTGCGTTTGGTTGTGGGTTTGACCCTGTTGCTGGGGTTTGCCCAAATGTCCCACGCGGTGTTTATCAGTATGGACAGCGAGTATGGTGCTGGTTCAATCACGCTGGACACCGATACTGGGTTGGAATGGATTGATCCTTATCTGCCAATTGTCCTTGGGGGGCCTAGTGCAACTTCGCCTATCGTAAAAAATACTTACCATGATGTTCTGGTAGAAATACAGGATGGCGGTTTTTTTGATGGTTTCAGGTTTGCTAAATATGATGAAATTCAGACGTTGCTCTATTCTTCAGCAGGGTTTGATCCGTTGACCTCCTCCGGCAGCAGTTTTGGTTCAGAGAGCGATATGATAGCAGCTGCTCATTTGTTGTCTTTTTTTGATTCTACACAAGGAAGTGGTGACCCATCTTCTGGAAGTTACATGCGTATTTTAGATGCTATATATGACAGTGGAGATCCCGACAATCCTGAGGGTGTTGCGATATTTACAGGTAGGCATGGTGATCAGTTGACCTATGGTTCAATTTACCATTATGGAACGCCATTATCTCTAAGCGGAAACCCGGAACCTTATGGCTTCTGGCTGGTACGTGACTCAAGTATAAAAGTTTCTGAGCCTTCCACGTTGCTATTGATTATAGGCAGTTTGTGTTTGCTTGGGTTTTCTAGAAAGTACAGCTAAATATTTTGAGTTTTTCCGATAGCGAGGAGTCGCGAGCTTATTTCTTCCTTTTTTGTTCTAACCCAGAAGTGTGTACTGAAGGACTTTAATTTAACCAGCCTGACGTTAGACATTACTCAATCAAGCCGGAAGATAACGAAATGCTTTTCATGGAGTCCGGCAGAGCGGCATCATTGCGTAAAACAACCAGTTCAATTTCCTGATCGGATCGATAAAAGCTGCCACTGTAGGCCAGTGAAACCTGCGATAGCCCGGTAAGTCGTTTCACGGCAGCGTCTTCCTGCTCCGACAGATTCCCAGGCTCCACGAAAATGTAGCGAACCCGGTAATCGTTTAGCGTAGCCAGCACGTTGTCGGGATTTTGGAACAAGTCATCGCCCTGCAATATGTAGTGATTACGCTGCTGGTCTTTAACCCGGATCAGATAAACAAATATTTGCCGATAACTGCCGAAATAAGCGAAGTTCCCATCAGTCTTTGACACATCAAAATTTTTCACAATATCCGCAGCGCCTTTTATGCTGTGGATTTTTGTGTCCGTGAGGTGGGTGATAGAAAGCCCGGAACAGGCCAGGAGAACAACAGGCGCAAACCGTTGGCTTCGGTTGCGCAGCAGTTTAAACACATCCCAGATTACGGTGGTGGTCAGTATCACAATTGGGATGGCAATCAAACTCAAAAAGCGCTCAGACTTATTGTCGAAAAACGAAAATATCAGATAAAAAGCCCCTATCCAGGTCAGATAAAGAGCGTTCTTTTTTAAAGCATCCCTGCTGCTGATAGCAAAGACCAAAGCCACAACGAAGAGTAGCGTCAATACCGGGTTCAGAAAATCTGTCAGTGCGGCGGGATAGTATAACCAGCTTTCCACAGACCAGCGCCCTGGGCCCGCATAGTCGCTCATGATGAGCTGGGTGTTACTGCCTACGGACTGCGCAAGATTCGCTTTGCCGTATACCAGTGTAAATACAAGGAGTGGTGCGGTAATGACAGTGAAGCTCAGTAAGGCGAACCAAGGGCCCAACTGTTTAAGGTGTCCCCGATGATTGGTTACCATATCGATGGCGACGGCAATTAGAAGGATAAAAGCAGTTTGTTTTGTATACAGTGCTGCTGAGGCGAAAACCGCGAACAATTGCCATTTCCAAAAAGCTCTGTGGGTGGTTTTGGTAACCTGCAAGTAAACGCTTAATGCCAATGCCATCATTGCCAGCGTCGGGATCTCGCGCATAATAGAATTGAAATACGGATAAAGTCCGGGTAGTGTTATCAGTAACAACGAGCCAAAGAAAGCATGAATATATTGGGTGGTTTGTTTCAGGAGATAGAAGCAAGATAAAGCGAGTACCACTCCGAAAAACAGTACGGAAATTTGGGCGGTCAGTAGCGATATACCCCCGACCGTGAAAAACAAGCCCTCCACGAATGGAAAGAGCGGGGGCCAGAAGATAAAACCAAGTGCTGGATATTGTTTGTAGTAATCGATGGGGTAGTTCTTCAGGTTCGTAAACGGGAGATCGTAAAAAAAGTCACGAAAAAAAACGCCATCCATTAAATTGTGTGCCTCATCCAAACCGCCAATATGGGGGTTCAGTAGGCTCAAGCTGGACACGGCGAGAACACTAACCAAGCATGCGAGAAACACACTTAACCGTCCGACGAGGTTGCGTAAATGATGTTCCGCCATGAAACTGATTCTCCCCAAGCAATCTGCACCGAAGAAATGGGTGCATTACATTCGCATGAATCCCGCTGCAGCTGGGACAAGTTTGCCACCCCAAGTGTGCCGCCTTTATGCAATAAGTTGCAATAAATGCGGTGATAGGAAGCCACTTCTTAGTTTTAAGATACTATACAATGTAACTGTTTTCAGGTGGGAGAAACTTTTTCAAGCCTGCTATTGGGTGGGGTGATTCTTGCTGCCATATACAGTAAACAGTGAACGGATATGGGTTTTGATAGTTTGATGTTCAGGAGTCATGTTTGTCGTGAACAGAGTTGAACCCTTTAGTCGGTGGAAAATGACACTGTGGCAGCAAGTGATGTTGCTGACGGTAACTTACGCTTTTTCGCGCGCTCTGCTTTTTTTGATGTCCGATATTTCTTTTGATCTTTCCGGCCTTGAGCATTTTTGGCAACTGCTGGATTTGCGTCTTTTGGAACGCGATTTATTATCTTCACTGTTTTATCTTCACAGCCAGCCGCCAATATTTAATTTGTTTACCGGTTTGGTTCTAAAACTTTTCCCCGAATCTTATCCTATCGTGTTTCAGTTCACCTTTTATGGCCTGAGCCTGCTGGCATATTGGGCGTTGTACAGGGCGATAGTGTGCCTGCAGTTATCAACAGTTAAAGCCTATTTGCTTGCTACCCTGTTTATGCTGCTGCCCTCAACTCTGCTGTATGAGAATTGGTTTTCTTACACATGGCTGGTCAGCTGTTTTTTGGGTTATTCAGCCTATATGCTGATAAAGTTCCAGATCACCGGAAGAATATACTTTTTAATGGTTTTTTTCGCTTTGCTGGTCGTTGTCTGTTGGACGAGATCGCTGTTCCATCTGGTATATGTGGTTGCTATTTCAATCCTGGTTCTGATCTTCGCCGGCAAAACGCAACGTTTGAAGATACTGTCATTAGCCCTGGTAGCGACCGTTTTAGTCGGGGCGCTGTACGTAAAGAACTTGGTGGTTTTTGACTTCTTTGGCGCCAGTAGTTGGGCGGGAATGAGCTTCTGGAAAATGACAAAATGTCAAAGTGAAGCGTTCTCAAGCCATCAAAAGCAGTTAGCGGAGATTGAAAACTTTTCGCCAATGGGATCTTACGAATTCGCTTTTGAGAGCGGATGGTTGAATAAGCCTGAGCTGGACCACCCGGCACTTAATCAAATTTACAAGTCCAGCGGGCACGTTAATATGAATCACCAGGGATATATTCCGGTGGCGGATGCTTACGGCCGGATATCGGTGATATGCCTGAAAGAAAACCCAACGGCATACCTGATTCGAACAATAGGGGCCTGGGGTGTATTTTCCAAGCCCTCCTGGGAGTATTTTTTTCTGGAAGCCCGGCGAGAAAAGATTCAGTTATATTTGGATGTGGTGACTCTTCAGAGCCTCCGGTTTTTCATTGAGAATCGCGTGTTGGGATTGCCGCGGCTCTTCGATTTTCCTTTGACGAGTCTGCTATTGATCCCGCTAACCTACGCGCTCATTACCGTGGTATATATTATCGGTTTGTTTCAAGTGCTCAGAGGTAAGCGGCCAAAGGAAAGTATGCTGCTTGATACTTTCCTGGTGGCCACGATGTGGTACGTTGGGGTGATTGGCAATTCTCTGGAATACGGAGAGAATAATCGATTCAGAGTGTGTGCCGGATTCCTTATTTATCTGGCGGCCATTCATTCACTCTTCAAGCTGCGTCATGGAATTGCCAAACTCCAACAACGACGAAGCAAAAGTTAAGGTTTCTTTACGTCTATCTGAGACGGCGGAGCCGGGGGGGCTGCTGTAGCTGAGCCGCCGCCGCCAATGTTAATTTTGTACGCCAGCACCGCCGGCAGTCCGCCAGCTTCCCCATTTTTGAAGTTCAGATAGACCATGTTGGTGGCGGGATCAAAGGCGCCGCCAATCATTTCGCGAAAACCGAGCGGCGTGTTGATTTTGCCATAGGCATAGGGCCTGACATCATAACGGGCCATTTCCCCGTTTTTCACTTTCACCAGGTCATTCACATCCCACGCCCAATAGAAATTGTGCATATCGGATGCTTTGTAAGGGCAGTGGCCATAGCAGGTAAAACCAGTATCCTGGGTGATTTTGTAACCCAGGCCACTGTCGATGCCACCGGTGTTGCCAAAGGTCAAATAAGTACGGGTACCCGGAATAATAAATCCAATTTCTGCGCTGGAAACGTGGGTCCAAAGATCATTATTGCCCGTTCTGTTATATAAATAGTCATCAATATTAACATTCAAGTTGCTAGACCCGAGAGCATAGTCGAATGGGAAGTCTAGCAAAGGCGTTAGAGCAATATAGCTGGGTGAAGCGTTCGCAAGCCAGGGGCTTGTGGGGTCGAAAGCAAATGCGGAAGGACCAACACTATTGCGTGTAATGATGGGTTTGCCAGCACCATCGCCAGCGATGTAGGTCCCACCTAATCGGGACTGCCACTCCGAGGGGATGGGGGTGATCCAGCCAGTGGCATGTGCAGCTGCGGAAAAGCTGTGGAAACCGGAAACTCCGGAGCCAGCCAGATCCGCGGCATTTTTTAACGCCAGGGTCGTATGCGAAACACCGCCACCGGCATCGTAGTACATATAGCCACTTACCAATAGCTGGCCACCTACGTACCCCATGCCTCCAATTCGGTCGACGCCCTGAGGGTTGCCAGTTGGCGCTCTGTTGATAACCTTGCTGAAGCTTTGAACAAATGGCGCCCGCTTAAAGTCCCCCGGGTTGCTGCTTTTCACCAATTCGGGGATTCTGAACTCGGCGATAGCCTGCTGGTAGGTGTGACCAACAGCAAATAGAGTGGTGCCGTCCGCACCTATTGCAATCGGGCCTTCCGCGTAGGCAATTTCGGAGGCTCCGTTAATGCCTAATTGAAACTTGAATCCGCCTGCATACTCCAGGTCACTGGCCTGGAATAGCGGGAGTTCGCTGGGTGCGGTGGCGGCGATTGATGGGGCTGAGAAAAGCAAAGAAGTCATAACCCAAGACGCCACTACGGCGGCTTTCCCGCGAGGCGCGAATCGGGTGACGAATTTGGGGGCTGTCAAAGATGGCATGCTTATTGCTCCATGCTGCTGGGTAGACCTATCATGGATTGGATCATAGTCAATTCCAACGGGGCTTCCAAATGGAAACTACCGGAAAATACTTCAAGCGGGAGCATGTTCACACTATTATCTTGATCTGTCACCAGACTATGAAAAACCCCCGGATTCACCCGCTGTTGAGGCAGTCGGGACGCCGGTAATCGGTTTCCTTTCATTGATTATAGATGCTAAGAGTGCACCGGGGTGCGACTTTCGGTAAAGTGGTTCGGGTCGGTATTGTTGGGGAGCAGCTATCAGTGGACAACTGCGTCCGGTTTTAATACACGACTGCCTTGTTAAATAAAATTATTCAATAAGTTTCAGGGCTGGGATAGCGCTAGCTTATTGTTTTCCTGCGGGCGCGGTTTACGGTCTGGGTGTGCCCCGATTTCAACTGGAGATCTGGAGTAAGTGACTTGATTAACGTCGGATTTACAGAAGCCCATGGTATGGCCGCGGAACAGGCCAGCAACCCGCCGCGCAATATCAGTTACTCTTTTCTCGATACCGTCCGGTTTGGCTCTCCGATATTCAAAAGTCCCATCAAAGGATATATGAGTAAGTATGACGTTAGTGGCTGCGACATTATCGAATCTGTTATCAGTCCGGTAATTACTCAAAAACCTTGGGTTTATTCCTTGGCCTGTTATGAAGAGGCGCTGGCCTTTAGTTACTTTGGACTGCCGTCACCTAAGCAAATTAGGATGCCATTCATCGAATGGCTGCTCGCCCGGGAAAATTGTAAAAAACTGGTGTTTTGGAGTCAGGCGGGCCTTAACACCATGAGCACCTATGGCGGAGTGTCTAACCCAGTCATCAAGGCGAAAGCCGAAGTGGTATACCCGGCCATTCGGGAAATAGAGCCGAACCGAGCCAAGGCCTCCGGAGACACCGTAAATATTCTGTTCAGCGGTGACTTTTTCAGGAAAGGCGGCATTAACGTGCTCGACGCCTTCGAGCGAATCCAGAGCAGGTCGGGAAAGGTTAAACTAAAGCTCTGCTCAGACGAGAGGATCGACTTCAACACCGGGGATGAGACCCTACGCCGGGAAACTCTGCTGCGCATCGAAAAAAACCCCGATATATCAATGGGTAGAGTTCCCAGGGAGGTAATGTTATCGGAGGTGCTACCGGCCACTGATATCTATCTTTTACCCACCTATAATGAGGCGTTCGGCTTCGCCATCCTGGAAGCCATGGCCTACGGGATTCCGGTTATTTCCACCAATACCATGGCGATACCGGAAATCGTTACCGACCAGGAATCCGGGTTTCTGATCGACGTCAGCCAATATGACACGGAGCAGATGTTCAAGGGCTATTCGGTGGGTCGTTTGCCGGAGGACTTCAGAAATCATGTCACCAATGGGCTAAGCCAAGCCCTGGAACAGTTGCTTGACTCTCCGGCAAAGCGCCAACAGATGGGCGAAGCGGGAGTGGAGGTGAGCAGAACCAGATTCTCATTCAAGACCCGCAACCAGCAGATGGGGCGAATCTACGAAGAGGCTATTGGCGCCTCTGGGTAAATAATAACCAGGTGGCGGCTTTCGAAGCGGGCAGCAAAAGCAGGTATCCCGACTGCTTTGATCAGCTGTTCCAGGCGGCGATCGGGCTGCCTGTCACCTAAAAGCAGAGTCGGATCACAAACTGTAAATTTATCCTGAATGTGAGTCGGTTTATTGGACGTGAATCATAGCCAATACTGAGGCATCACTTATAATTTGCGGTATTCAACAAAAGCATATAAAGGAGCGGCTCAATGAAGCTTCCTGTTTGTGGGTTTCTCGCCCTTCTCATACCGGGTTTAGCGTTGGCAATGGAACCCTGCCTGCAAAGGGACTCTTTACCGCAACCCTCCGGCCCCATTATCGAAGTGGCATCCACGTCCGAACTGAACAGCGCAGTCGCGAATCTGAGCCCGGGCGACACCATCCGGCTGCAGCCAGGGACCTATCCGTTGTCTTCAACGCTGTATCTGCGAAAAAACAATGTGACTCTGTTTGGCGCCGGCGAGGATTGTGGCGACGTGGTGTTATCCGGTAACGGCATGGACAACGCCAACCACGGTAATGTTGTTCACGGCATCTGGTCAGACGCGCAAAACCTTACCATCATGAATCTGACAATTCGTGACATCTATGAGCATGGCATAGTATTTAACTCGGGTGCGCAAGCGCCCCTTATCAGTAGCGTTGCCATTATCAATACCGGGACCCAATTTATTAAGGCGAATCCCACCGGGTACAGCGTTGGTGTTGATGATGGGGTCGTTGAGAACTCCTTGTTTTGGTACGACAATGGTCCCGCCAAGACGGATCATGGGGCTGGTGTGGGCTACTTCAATGGTATCGATGTGCACGGAGGCAGTAACTGGCGAATCAGCAACAACCGGTTTGAGAATTTTCATACACCGGATTCGGCTGTTAACCTCTGGAACCCCGCGATTCTGATGTGGAACGGTGCGTCGAACACGATTGCTGAAAACAATGTTTTTATAGACGTGGATCGTGCCATTGCATTCGGCCTGGTGGATCGTTCCGAGGGCTTTGATCACCAGGGGGGGATTATCCGTAATAACATGATTTATAATCGACCTGGTTTGTTCTCGGCTAACAGAAAATATAACTCTGACGCAGCCATCCTGGTGTGGAATTCGCCCAATACTGCTGTTGCACACAACACGATTCTTACCAGCGGCAACCTGAATAAGTCCATTGAAATGCGGTTTAACAGCTCAGGAACGACTGTCGTAAATAATCTGCTTGATGCTCCCATTGGAGTGCGAAATGGCGGGACTTACAACGAAGCCGGCAACTTTGACGGTGCTGATGCAGCAATGTTTGTTGACCCTCAGTCAGGCAATTTGCGGCTCAAAGAAGGGGCGCAGGAAGCAAGAGACCGAGTTGATTATAGCAGCTATGCCCCAGAGGATATTGATGGCACCAGTAGGTCGGGGAATAACAATGTAGATGTCGGTGCGCACGAATTTGTCGGTACTGCACCTCCCATGCCTCCCAGTGATGTGCGCGCCATTGAAAGTAATGGTTGATCTATAGTTCGCGAACTGAAGTCGTAAGATGGCTGAATCTTTCTGTCATCTACTCGGCTTCAGCTCCCGGCTTTTTACCTAACACTGGAAAAATAACGCTCGCTATACTGAGTTTGGCAAGTTCCCGCCACTGCGGCAATGTGGTTCCGTATCGGAAGCTCTCCCTAAGGTGGTGGAATGACTTTTTTAGTTCATTACGGGAGCGATAAGCGTAGCTCAGATAGACGTGATTGCTGATCAGTTCCTTCTCTAGAATTTCTCGAGTGTTGGGTCGGGTACCGTATTGCTTCATGTAATGAGTGAAGTAGGCGATATGGTCCAGCGACATGTTGAGGAAGTTGTCAGCCCGGTTACTGGTAAGGCTCTGGGCATGACGATGCCAGACACTGGTTTTTTCCGTAGAATAAGCAAATTTGGCGTTGCCCTTGATAACCAGGCTTACTGCGTAGTCCCTGTCACCAGAGCGTAGAATTTCTTCATTGAAGCGTACCTCAGCGGTTGTCTGGCTCCTTATAATCATTGCCTGTAAATGAAGAAACGACTCCTCAATCAGAGCATTTGCCATATCGGACTCAACGAGATAATAGCCACTACCCAGCTCCCGACTATCCAATTGCTTTGGATAACGCTTTATGGAGTACCAGTCACCCATATCCTGATTGGTTTCCAACTCCACGATATCGAAGTTATAAAACACCACATCAGCTTCGGCGTGGTTGAGGAGAAAGTCTATACCCTTTTGGAGGTGATCCGGATACCAAAGATCATCGGCGTCCAGGAAGGCGATGAAGTTGCCTGTTGCATGGTCGAGTCCGGTATTCCGGGCCCCCGAAGGCCCTTTCGTATGGCGGTTGGAAAGCAACTTAACACATGGGCTTTGACCGGCGATTTCCGCTACTATTTGTCGGGTCTGGTCTTCGGAACCATCGTCTATTACAAGTACTTGCAACCGATCTGCGTACTTGGTTTGGTTCAGGATGCTGTCTAAAGCAGCGCCAATGTGGTCCTCAGCATTGTAGGCAGGTAACACTACGGAAATGGTAGGCTCAGTCATTGATGGGTCGCGCTTATAGTGGCAGAAAGGTCCGTATAACGCCTGAAATCAAGGAGTTAATCCTAGCTAGTATAGAGTCTATGGGAAACTGAAGGCAAGGGTCGTTCCGGGCCTGGGGGCGCAATTGGTACCCGGCAAGGCGGGTGATATACTTGCCCGGATTTTGTTCGCTATTAGCGTTCGGGGTGAATAGATGTCTGAAGGAAGTGAGGGTTCCCCAGGCGCGAAGCAGCCGAGGGTGACGGTGCTGATGTCGGTATATAACGGTGAAGCCTTTCTCTTGGCCTCCGTCCAATCAGTATTGGAGCAAACATTTGGGGATTTCGAGTTTCTGGTGATTGATGATGGGTCAACAGATGACAGCCTGGAAATTCTGCAGGGTATCCAGGATGGTCGCTTGCGTATTGTCAGGAATGAAGAAAATTTGGGGCTGATTCGGAGCTTGAACAAAGGAATAAATCTGGCAAGAGGTGAATATATTGCGAGGCATGATTGCGACGATTTAATGGCGACAGAGCGGTTGCACCATCAAGTGAGTTACCTGGATAGTCATTCCGATGTGGTGTTGGTCGGTACTTGGATGCAGCTAATTGATGCAAGAGATCAGCCTATTGAGCCCTGGTGTAATCCGCAGTCCGATGTGGAGATCAGGTGGGCGTCATTATTCAACGCGGCAGTGAGCCATCCTTCCTCCATGTATCGCACTGAATTGGCACGGGCGCTGGGTGGTTACGCGGCTGAAAGTGTTCATGCGGAAGATTTTGATTTGTGGTCGCGAATGGCTGAGCATGGAGCCGTAGCAAATATTCCACTGATTCTGGAATTCTATCGGATCCATGGTGAATCGGTATCGAAAAAGCATGAAGTTAAACAACTGCAGACCCGCTATGTAATTGCCAGTCGTAACATCCATCGGGTGATGGGTGATATAAGCTTTGAGCCCGCGCTGATGGAGTTGATCATTCAGACCAGGATGCCAGTGGACAGCTATGAATTAAAGCAAATGGTCTTGGGTTATCAGAGCTTGGCGCAGGCTTTTTTTGTCAAGCACAATGTTAGGGAAATGCTTCAAAAGAAAATAAGAATGGACATCGTCGAGCGCCTTTCCTCTGCTTTTCAGCATGTAAGCTGGCAATCCAGAATTGAAGTTCTATTATCCTGTTGGACCAGCTTTCCAATGGATTTTTGGCTGCGGGGCAGGTTCTTGTCCCTGGTCTTCAATGATCAGTTCAAGCGAAATATCGCCCGACTGCTGGGTAAAGCGTGACCGGCTGTGAAATCCGTTTTATTGCGTTTTGAAGCCTGAACCTTCAAGGGCTGTACGCACGGCAACTTAGCCAAAAGAGAGCAACTCATGTTGAATCTGCTACTTTTTGTGACCACCTATATTAGCGGATTTTTGCTGGCTGTATTACACAACCCGATTTGGGCTTTTCTGCTATATCAAGTTGTTTATTTCATGAACCCCTTGAATCGATGGTGGAGTGGGCCGTTGCCCGGGCTCAGCTATTCCATGTTTACGGTATTGCTGATGTTTGCAGTATTTGTAATAGAATATAAGCAGCACGCAAAGAACAAACTGCTAAAAGCTCCCCAGTTTAAATGGATGTATCTCATCGCAGTTGGATACATCGTAGCTCAGGCTTATGCCTCTTTACCCGCTTTAAATCAGGAAGCAGCGACGAACTACATTAAGATGGTCATTATACTGTCAGTGGCGTATAAGCTTGTGGACACTGACATGAAACTGAGTGGTATTCTCTGGGCGTACATTGCCGGCGCCGGATATCTGGGGTTTTTAATATATCAGACCGGGCGTAATGCCGCCGGGCGAGTAGAGGGTGTGGGCACAGTGGATGCCCCGGATGCTAATGGCATTGCTGCCGCCATAGCGCCGTCATTGGTTTTGGCTTTGTACTACTTCTGGATTAGCAAGAAGCTCTGGGCTCGAGGGTTGATCGTGTTGGCCGGAGCATTTATTGGTAATGCGATCGTGTTAATAAACAGTCGCGCTTCGTTTATTGCGGTGATAATTGGTGTGGGTTATTTCCTTCTTTATATGTTTTTCTCAAAGCATCAGCGAGACAAGCAGAAAGCCTCCGCCGTTATGGTAGTGTTACTTGGGTTGCTTGCTGCCTCGGTAGTCATCGATGAAACTGCCATAAATCGTTTCTTTTCCATCAAAGAACAGCAGCTGACTGAAGAGCAGGAGACCGGTGCAACGCGGGTATTCTTCTGGTTGGCTGCCATGGAAATGGTAAAAGACCATCCATTGGGTGCGGGTGCATTTGGCTTTGAGGCCCACGCGCCTGATTATCTACCGCGGGATATGGACACAGGTGGCAGTCGAAACCGAAGTGTTCATTCCTCCTGGTTTGAGGCGCTCACAGATTTGGGGTTTCCTGGTATTTTCTTCCTGATCATGATGATAAAAGCCTGTTTTTGGTCTACCAGGAGAGCGAAGCGAGCGGTAGTGTCCAGGCAGGAGTACAACCAATATTATAAGGTGGTTGCTATCGAGGCTGCTTTTATTACTTTTATTGTGGCGATGTCGTTTATGAATCGGTTTCGAGCGGAAATTCTTTATTGGTGCGTGTTGTTCACGGCCTGCGCCTACAATATTTACGTGCTTAAGTACCAAAATCAGAGCATTCCAAAAAAACGACGCCCTTTATTGCGCACCGCAGATCACGCCACGGAATAACAGGGTCGGATCCAGGGTAGATATTTGTCCAGGTGCCATGATGTGGGCGCGAGGCTGCAGATCTGATTACAAAGCGCAATTGGTTAGTCACTTACGAGCTAAAAATCACTGTATGTTCGGTCAAAGTACCCGAAAAGTTGTAAAAGTGTTAAGGATGTAGTTTTAGTGTCGGCATTTGTTGGCATAAGCGGCTGAACGGCTAGGCAATAACCGGAGTAATGTTATACTCACGGCTTAGATATTTGGGGCTTTTTGTAACCCTGCAGGGGTCGTTTCGCTAAGCTTTTAAAGGGCTTTTTGTGTAAGCTTGCTTGACGCTAGGGCCTGTCAGGGCCTCGGCAGTGGCAGCATCCCAGCGATATAAAGATGACCTCATCCAGATTTTCCGCATGATTTATTGAGCATAGAGTCATACCCGGTCACTGACAGGCAGCGTCATAATCATTTGGTTTGAATAAATAGCCGTTATCCTGATTAAAAAAGCGAAGGCTCAAAGGGGTTGAGCGTTGAAGGTTTTTGTAAAATCCCATGTGACTCGGGTTGGGGTGGTGTGGATGCGCCCGCGAAATGGTTCATAAAATTGACATAAAGTAGAAAGTTATGAGCAAAGTAAACACGGCTGTAATCTTCTCGGCATTGGGGCAATATGCCACTCAGATTATCAGCTTTGTCACCATTGTTTTTCTCGCAAGGATTCTGACTCCCGCCGAGATCGGTATGTTTGCCATCGCAGGGTCCACCATTATGATTGCCGGAGAACTAAGGACTTTCGGGATCACTCAGTATCTGGTGCGGGAAAAAGAATTAACCCGGGAAAAAACTCAGGCTGTTTTAGGGCTGGCCGTGGGTATTTCCTGGTTCCTGGGGTTGATCGTCGTAGTTGCCGCACCCTTCGTAGCAGACTTTTATGCAGAACCCGCTTTGAAGTGGTTGTTATGGATACTGAGCGTGACATTCTTTGTGAGTCCATTTACCAGTATCGCGGGCGGCCTGTGGACCCGGGAGTTAAACTTTCGGCCGATTTTCATTCGTAATCTGATCAGCGCCGGCGTGAATGGGGGAGCATCCATTTCTTTGGTGTTAATGGGTTACAGCTACTACGGCCTTGCCGTTGGTGCCATCCTCGCACTGCTATCAGAATTGATTGTAACGATTATCTATAACCCCAAAAATGGCGCCTGGATACCGAAATTCCACCGGGTCCCCGGATTGTTGCAAGTGGGCTTTTATATAAGCCTGACCGGTATGTTTTCCAGGTTTTCAGAAGGGATACCCGATCTGGTTATCGGCCGTTTCAGCTCCACTGCCAGTGTTGGCTTGTTCTCCAGGGGGCTGGGCGCCATTTTATTCATTAAACGCTTGCTGGTGCAGGCAGTTGGCCCAGTGGTTTTGCCTCATTTGTCTGAAGTTCGCAGGAGCGGGGGCTCAGTGGCGGGTGCTTATCTTAAGGCGATCAATTTGCTGGTAGTGGTGCTGTGGCCGGTGATGGCGGTTGCCAGTGCCGCCGCCTATCCAATGATCCGGCTTTTGTTTGGTGATCAATGGGATGCCTCCATACCACTGACTTCGATTTTGGCGCTTTGGGCCATGCTGACCTATGCTCATTATTTTGGCAACGCGGCGCTGATAGCGGTTGATCATGAGAAGCTGATGTTCCAGATCGGACTTGTCTGTTGTGGTATTTTGCTCATTGCGGTGGCGGCCGGCGCTGCCACATTGTCATTGGAAAATGTAGCCTGGGCAATGGTTATCGCGGGGCTGTTTGAGGCGGTTGTCTATGTCTGGGCTCTGGCCAAGGCGATTGATTTGAAAGTGAAAGATTTATTTCAGACGCTGACTCCAAATCTGTTCATCGCGTTCTGCTGTTGGGCTGTGACCAAGCTGCTGGATTATATGGTGGTTTTCGAAGAGCAGTCCGCCTGGTTTTCCATTGCGGTGATTGCTCCAACTCTGGTAGTGACCTGGTTGGGTCTGTTAATTCTGATGAAACATCCTGCAGTCGATGTGTTGGTGAGTATGATGCCCGGTGTGGCAGCAAAAATAGGGCTGAAGTCCAATACTCCAACGTAAGTCAGGCCAGATTTATAGGGGCTCGGAAGAATTGAATAAGGGCCACAGTTGGAACGGTCTGCTGCAGGCACGGCCATGAATAATGCATATTTCGTTGCTGACACATTCACGAGAATAGAATTTGAGGAAACTAATCATGCCTCGTAGCCAGTTATCAAAGGAAACCAGTTTGGGTCTCAAGGCCGGTGATTGGGTAACCGTTCGCTCCAAGGAAGAGATTCTAGCTACCCTGGATAGTCGTGGCAGAATGGATGATATGCCTTTTCAGCCTGAGATGTGGGAATTTTGCGGGAAAAGGCTGAAGGTTGCGAAAACCGCTCACAAAACCTGCGATACCACTGTACATAACACAGGGGGCAGGAAAATATATGACGCCGTTCACCTGGAGGGTGCCCGCTGTGATGGCGGCCTGCACGATGGGTGCCAGGCGGATTGCGTGTTCTTCTGGAAAGAGGCCTGGCTGAAGCGGGAGCAGGGTGCAAATCCTTCAATTCCTTCCACTGCAAATCCTTGTACGGAGGAACAGGTAATGCAAGCCCGTTTCACTGAGGACAGTACTGAGGATGACCCTACATGGGTATGTCAGACGACAGCCATTTATGATTTCAGCGAATTTCTGCCCTGGTGGGACATTCGCCAGTACTTTAAGGATGTGGCTAGTCGAAACCATAGTTTCTGGCATATTTTCAAATTGATCCTGCGCCAGGGCTATCGGAAGTTTATATATATTGGGCCGGGTTACCGATTGAAGATCGACCTCTACAACAAGTGGCAGAAGTTAACGAATGGCGAGCCTCTGCCCATGATTGCTGGGAAAATTGAAAGTGGTGGAAAAACCCCCACCGAAGTTTTGAATTTACAGCCAGGCGATCTTGTTGAAGTGAAATCGGTGGATGAGATCGAGGAAACAATTACCCAGGATGGATTCAATCGCGGCATGCGTTACGACCTGGAGATGAACAAATACACCGGAAAACGATATCGGGTACAGGACCGGGTAACAAAGCTGATTCACGAAAAAACCGGCAAAATGGTGACTATGAAATCCCCCTGTATTAAGTTGGAAAACGTGTATTGCCGGGCTGAATGTACGGAAAAACGGCTTGGTTGCCCCCGGGCTTCCAATACCTACTGGCGGGAAATCTGGCTCAAAAAAGTGGACGAATGAGCTGGATTGCCTCCCTGCCTGCACGGGTTTTTGTGCTGGGACTCGTCCTCTGTGCTCCCAGCGTCTTCGGAAAGATGACCAGCGGACCCAACATTTTGCTTGCAGCGGATGAAATCTCGGCTCTAGCGGAGTCGGTACAAAAAAGTAATGAGGCTGCAGCAATGCTGCGCGCGATGCGTGAGGATGCTGACAGGTACTTGGCAGCTCCTCCGCCCACCGTGGTGAGTAACGGGGGGCAGGGGGACGAACACGGATACTATACAGAGCTGCCCTACTGCGGTTGGTTTAATTTCTGGGGGCTGTGGGGTGATTCCTGCCGGGATGGCGAAATCAATCCGGATGCGGATCGTGAGGATTACAATCAGGCGCGGCGGATGGCCCGGGAAACGGTGGTGTTGGCATTGACCTTTCGCTTGCTGGGTGAAGCGGATTACGGCCATGCCGCGGCCCGCAATATCCGGGTTTGGACGATTGATTCCGACAAGTATCTGAGGCCCCAGTTTACAACCTCCCAGTCTTATATTGAGCTTTGCGTCACACAGATTGCCACTATCTATGCCATCAGTCTGCTGTGGGAGACGGATTTATTCTCCGCCACGGAGCGTGGCGCCATTGAATCCTGGGTGGCTCAGTGGGGCAACTCCATAGAATCCTGGCAGCGGAGCAATAATTTTGAGGACTGGCGCATTGCCATGCGTTTGGCAATCTATGGTTTTACCGGCAATGCAAACAAGCGGCACATCGCAGTCAGTGATTTTAAGCGGCGGATTAAAGAAGTGGTGGGTGATCAGGGGGAGTTGCTGCAGGAACTGAACAGGACCAAATCCCTTGAGTATTCGCTGTTTGCGTTGAATGCCATGGCCCACTCAGCAGAGATTGCCCGGCATCAGGGAATCGATTTATACAATTACACCGATGAACGTGGTGTGGGCCTGAAAAAAATCTTTGATTACCATCTGCCTTTCGCTATGGAAAAGCGCTCCACGCAGTGGCCGTTTCCTCAGAGTCAGGATATTGCGGCCAGCGACGTGGCGGTTTATGAGTTGGCGTTCAGTCGTTATGGGGATCCGGATTATCTGGACTTAATACAGCGGTGGGGCCGGCCGCTAATTGAAATCCGTACTTTTCAGTACATCAGCCTAAGTCATGGTTCCCCGTATTAACGGTGAGCAGAGTGGGCAATGGTTCAGACTGATACGATCATTTTCCGCGTATAAAAACCCTCTGCAAACCGGCTCTCCGAATTACATTCCATACCCCTGATGCGCATTATTGAGGTAAACAAGTCGTCGGTAAACCAGCGCTTGGTTTGCTGGCTGTTATAGGTTTGCTGCAGTTTTTGCACTTTTTCCTTTACCCGCGGTTCGCTGACAGGGAAAAAGGTGTTCGGGATTCCCAGATCTCCATCCCACTTGGGAATCTCATATTCGAAAATCAGGTGATTGCGAAAGGTGTTCCAGGTCAGCTCACAAACCGCACGATGATCCTGGTGCAGGTCTTGGCGATAATGGGTGAAGATGACATCCGGCGTGGCGATTGACTTTTTTAGCTCTTCGAACTTCTCTTTCACCGCTGTGCCGGAGTAGGGGAGAAAGCCGTCTCTGAAGTCAAATATTCTCAAGTCCAGCCGCGCGGCGTCCCCGGCAAAGGCTTCGGCGCCGGCGGTGGCCTCTGCTTTACGCTGGGCGTTGGAGCTGAACACCACCCAGGTGATCTCAATATCCGGGTTGGCAGCGAGCAATTCCAGAATGGTGCCGCCACAGCCGATTTCGATATCATCACAGTGAGCACCCAGGCAGAGTACCTGCTTTTTTTGTTTGCCGTCTTGGAAGAGCTTGGGTTGCAGCATGAGATCAGGTCTCATCCCACACGGCCCAGGGGCATTCGCCACTGGTGAACAGCTCATCAAAGTTCTGCTTG
>MDSW01051798.1_pt1 | contig 21411 bp, 17 predicted proteins | sample 811171 | NCBI WGS metagenome assembly MDSW01 (sample SAMN05326641, study PRJNA326480) | marine metagenome | isolation source: seawater | place: Atlantic Ocean: North West | collected 2012 | reverse complement strand
TGGCCGGTAGCGAGGACCTCAAGGTCCGTCCGGTGTCAGCTTGTGGAGTGGAAGGCTCTGGCGGCGGGACTGATCCTGTCGTGAAACCGGCCACGATGAAGCAGGAAAATGGACTTGATCAGAAAAGATCAGGTCCATGAAAGCGGTTCGGGAATGTCGGCTTCCACTGTGCCAAGCTTCTGCATGCAGACGGGTATAAAATCGTCGCCATCTCAGATTCCCGCGGCGGCGTCTACGACCCAAGCGGTTTGGACCCGCTCGCCGTCATGCAACACAAGCATGAAACCGGCGGCGTGAAAGGCGCGAAGGGGCAAGGTAAGACAAAAGAGATTTCAAACGCCGAGTTGTTGGAGCTCGATTGCGACGTGTTGGTGCCTGCTGCATTGGAGCGGCAGATCACGCTCGAGAATTGCGACAAGATCAACGCCCGCATCATTCTGGAAATGGCGAACGGACCGGTTTCACCCGAGGCCGACAAGAAGCTGACGGAAGAAGGGCGGATCATCGTGCCCGATATCCTCGCGAATTCCGGCGGCGTGACAGTGTCCCATCTGGAATGGGTCCAGAACAGATCGGGTTTTTATTGGGACAGCTCGCGTGTCCGGGATCATCTGAAGACGACGATGGAAACCGAGACGCAATCGATCTGGACCTTGCACAACGAAATGGAGCTTTCGATGCGCGATGCGGCCTATATCCACGGCCTGCGTCGTATCGCGGAATCCGTGGAAGCCCGGGGCACACCCGCTTATTTTGAGGGGTCATAGCGGCCGATCCCGACCTCAATTGGCACATGGAAAAGCACGATCTCGGGCTTAGCGACAATCCTCGTTGGCCCGTATCCTCGCAAGGATAAGCTTTCAAAGAAGCGGTGCTCGAAAATATGCATTCACAGCGTGAAGCGCCATTTATCGACCCCCAAGGTTCCGCGGACGAATAGAGCAATCTCCCGCTCTGGGGCGCTGCGCGCGCTTTTGGGATGCAGCGTGCGCAGCGCGAAGAGGTTCTGGCTTCTTCAGTCTGGCGCTTCGACCAGGATCTTCACTTGGGATTTCTCCGCGACAAGGGCCTCGAAGCCTTGCTCCACGATCTGATCGATCTTGATCCGCTTGGTCACCAGCTTGTCGGCGCTGAAATAGCCCTGCACCATCAACTCCATCACTGCCGGGTAGACATTGCGGTATGCGATGGTGCCCTGCAGTTGGCGCTCTTTCAGAACGGCCGTATTGGGTTGGAAGGCGGCGTCTCCCTCCCAGATCGACACGATCAGCGTCTGACCTTCGTGGCGGGTGCTGTCGATGCATTGCGGCAGAACGCGCGGCACGCCTGTCACCTCGAAAGCAACGTGAACACCGCCGGTGGCCGCACGAATTTTCGCGACGGGGTCTTCCGCCATCGGGTCTATGGCGCTGGTGGCGCCGAGTTCGAGCGCTTTCCCGCGGCGTTCAGCTGAGGGTTCTACGACATGGATCTGGGCCGCGCCCGCGACGCGCAGCGCCTCGACGACCAAGAGCCCGATCGGCCCCGCGCCGAAGACCGCAGCCGTGTCACCGGCCTTGATCTTCGACATGCGCACCGCATGCAGCGCGACGGCGGCGGGCTCGACCAACGCGCCCTGTTCCATCGACAGCGCGTCGGGCATCTTGTGAACCATCCGGGCAGGCACGACCGAAGTTGCAGCGAAACCGCCATGTCCTCCGGAGAGCCCGACAAAACCGAGGCTGTCACAGAGGTTGTATTTTCCCTCAAGGCAGGCGGGGCAGGTGCCGCAGGCGAAGATCGGCTCGATCGCGACACGGTCGCCGATGCTCAGTCCCGTGACGCCTTCTCCCAACTCCGCCACGGTCCCACAATATTCGTGGCCCATGGTGATCGGCGCCTTGTCGTGGCTGAGCGGATGATCCTGCTCGACCGGGACGAAGATCGGTCCCGCCAGATATTCGTGCAGATCGGACCCGCAGATCCCGGTCCATGCGACCTTGATCGCGACCTCTCCGGGGCCGGGGGTAGGGGTGTCGATTTCTTCGACGCGAATGTCGTTCACGCCGTGCCAACGTGCGGCTTTCATGGAATGTCTCCGTTCAATGGGGGAAGTTCGCCCGGCCCGTGTGGGGCCGGGAGAGGGATGGGATCAGGAGAGGTGGTGGACTTCCTGGAGCCCGTAGACCGGGGTCTCCAGCCCCTCCAGTCGCGCTTTCAGTTGCAGCGCGAGATAGAGCGAGTAATGCCGCGATTGGTGCAGGTTGCCGCCCATGAACCACAGATGCTCCTGTTGGGTCGGCTTCCACATATTGCGCTGCTCGCCTTCCCACGGGCCGGGGTCTTTCGTGGTGTCCGAGCCAAGCCCCCAGACCTTGCCAACCTTGTCGGCGACCTCTTGGCTGATCAGATCGGCGGCCCAACCGTTCATCGAGCCGTAGCCTGTTGCGAAGACCACCAGATCGGCGGGCAAGCGCGTGCCATCGGCGAGCACCACAGCGTCTTCCTCGAAATGGTCGACCTGACCCTTGGCCAGCTTCACCTCGCGATCGATGATAAGCTGGCTCGCGCCCACGTCGATGTAATAGCCCGAGCCGCGGCGCAGGTATTTCATGAACAGCCCAGAGCCGTCATCGCCCCAGTCCAGATCGAAGCCAGCCTGTTCCAGCCCCGCGTAGAACTCCGCATCGCGCTCGCGCATCTGGTCATAAAGCGGGATCTGGAACTCGTGCATGATCTTGTAGGGCAGGGAGGCGAAGATCATGTCTGCCTTCTCGGTTGTGACACCGTTGGCAAGCGCCTCTTCCGAGTAGAGCGCGCCGAGCCCGATCTCCATCAGCGAGTCCGAGCGCACGATATGGGTGGAGGATCGCTGCACCATGGTGACATCCGCATCGCCTTCCCAGAGCGCCGCGCAAATGTCGTGCGCGGAGTTGTTCGAACCGATCACGACCACTTTCTTGCCAGTCCACGGATCGGGGCCCTCATGCTGCGACGAGTGCTGGATCGTGCCCTTGAAGTCTTCCATGCCCGGGAAACGCGGCATATTCGGCTTGCCAGACATTCCGGTCGCGAGCACAAGCTGCGTCGGCTCGAGTGTCACCGTCTCGCCGTCACGATTGACCTCGACCGTCCATTTTCCGGTGGCGTCGTCGTAGCTGGCGCCGGTCACTTCGGACCGCGTCCAGTAATTGATCTCCATCACCTTGGTATACATCTCGAGCCAATCGCCGACTTTGTCCTTGGGCGTGAAGACCGGCCAATTGTCGGGGAACTTGATGTAGGGCAGATGGTCATACCAGATCGGGTCATGCAGGCAGAGCGACTTGTAACGGCTCCGCCACTGGTCGCCGGGCCGGTCATGCTTATCCAGAACGATCGCAGGCACACCAAGCTGGCGCAGCCGCGCTCCCAGCGCGATGCCCCCTTGGCCGCCGCCGACGATCAGCACATAGGGCTGCGTGCCATAGCCCAGATCCGCCTCTTCCGCCTCGCGGTGCTCCTTCCACGAGGTCCGGTTCTTGCGCGCGCCATGTTCAGCGCCCATCGGACGGCGCGTGCCGCGGTTTTCCTCGAAACCCTTGAGCTCCTGAAGCGCGGTCAGCAGCGTCCAGATGCGGCCATCTCGGATCCGCATCAGGCCCCAGCCGCGGCCCGACTTCGTCTCGAAAGTGACCCAGGCGGTGATCACGCCGCCCTCCTCGGCAGGGATCTCGCCCGACTGGATCTCGAACTTGCCGGGGCGGGTGTGCTCGAGCTGGTTTCTCAGCATGTCGGCGACGCCGTCCGGCCCTTCCACGGTTTTCAGGTTCCAGCTGACCGCAACGAGGTCGCGCCAGTAGCTGTCGGTCGCAAACAGCGCGGCCGCGCGGTCGATATCGCCGCTCTCCAGCGCGGCGTTCAGGCTGTCCAGCATGTCCTGGGTCTGTGTGTTAATGGTGGTATCAAGCATCGCGTCTCCTCCTCTGCGCGTGTCTCTAGGAGGAGTATCGGCGCGTGATCGCTGAGCGATCCATGGTCGCGACGCGTGCAAAGGGAGGAAAAGCGACTGCTGCGGCGCGGCATGTTGCGTGCGCAACAAGGGCGCAACATATCACTCGGGCGGACGCAACCCGGCCTTGCGAATCCGGCGCAGGATAGTCGAGCGGTTGACCCCGAGCCGCCGGGCGGCGCGCGCCATGTTCCACTCGCAGGCGTCCAGAATCTCCTCGAGCATGTCCCAAGGGTCGCTCGGTGCGGGCAGAGCCTTCTCGATTTGCGGGGTTACTTCGACGGGGTTAGGCAGATCGAGGAGGTCGATCCCCGAGCCGACACAGAGCGCCGCCGCCACGTCGAGAACCTGTTCGAGCTCGCGGATATTGCCGGGCCAGCTACGTCCCAGCAATTCGGCCCGTGCCGAGGGCGACAGCCGGACCGCGTCGCCCGCGTGGCGGCGCAGATGACGCGACATCAGCCAATCGAGATCACGCCGCATCCGCAGGGGCGGGACGCTGAGCGCGCACCCCGCGAGCCGATGGAAAAGCGGACGCGGCAGCGCGATCTGGCTGGGCTCAAAGCAACTCGTCGCCAGCGTGCGCAATTCGGGGCGCCGGTCGAGTAGCCCGCCGAGCGCGATCGCCGTCTCCGGAGCGATCTCTTCGATCCGGCGCAGCAGGAGTGTCGTCGGCCCGATCGCCTCGGCGCAGTTTTGCATCAGCGTCTGCGGGTCGAGCCCCGCGCATTCGAGGCTGATGAACCCTTGCGCCTTGCTGCTCATGTGGATCGCACGGGCGAGTTTCGTCTTTCCGGTGCCGGTCTCACCACAGATCAACAGGGGCACATTGCCCGGGGCCAGCCGCTCAGCCTGTCCGATCAAACGGTTCATCTCCGGATCGCCCCCGGTCAGCCCCGCGAGCGGCCCGCCACGACGCATTCCCTGATGAGGGTGACGTGGCGCTTTGGGTGCGATCGCATGGCCAAACAACGCCCCGCCATCGCGCATCTCGATCACCCGCTCCTCGGTCGGGCGGTCACGCATCAGGTCGGGCAGGTCATCGACGTCGATGCTGAGCACCTCATCGATCCCGCGCCCGAGGATCGGGGCGCCTTCGGGAAACAATCGCCGCGCGGCGCGGGTATAGCCCAGCACGCGACCGGAGCCATCGAGCCGCACCGCCGCTTCGGGATCGACATCGAGGAATTCCGGGCTGGAGGACAGGCGCAGCACCCAGTCGCGCGGGCTCTCGGCCATCAGGTTGGCCATCTCGACCCGTCGTGCCGCTGACGTCACGAGATTCATCGCGAGGTTCTGGCTACTCTTGGGCGTGGGCGAGCGCAAAAGCGAAATGTCGAGCACCGCTGCCAGTTGTCCGAGACTGTCGAAGATCGGCGCGGCGGTGCAGGACAAAACAGTATGGGCGTTTCCGAAATGGTCGTCCTGATGCACGGTCACAGGCTCTTGCGTCACGATGCAAGCCCCGACACCACAGGTTCCGGCCAGGTCCTCGGACCAGTTCGATCCTAGATAGAGCCCCGCGCTGCGCAAATCTTCTGTAAAGAGATCGTCGCCGAAGAAATCGACACAGACCCCTTTGGCATCGGTGAGCAGCAAGACGTAATTTTGTCCTGCCACCTGCCGGAAAAGCGATTGCAACCCGGAACGCGCCGCCGCGATCATCCATTCCGCCTGCTTGCGGTGATCGCGCAGCTCTGCCTCGGTCACGATATAGGCTGGGTCGGAGCGCGTCGGATCCATGCCGTAAAGCTCGACACAACGCCGCCACGAGGCCGAAACGAAACTGTCTCGCCCGGTCTGGCTGCCGTCCAGCACCCGTCCGATCTCCTCGACATGCCCTGCATCTCTCATGGCGCGTCGCCTCCCAGGAGGGACGATAGCACAGACTGCGCTTCAGACCGGAATAGAAATTGGTCGTAGAGGATGGCATCGCCGATGCGGAGCTTTTTACCTCTATCTCAAACAAGGTCGCGCCGGGCTGCAATCGTTTTGCGATTGCCTTTGAAAATTTGAATGCAAGAGAAGTGAGAGCTGCGGTGCCATATCCCGACCGACCACGCGGGCCGTCCGGCTTGGTGGCCCTCTCGGTGATTTTGGCTCGGCCGATGTCGGTGGTGGCGGCTCCTGTGAGAACGTCGGCGAACACACCCGCGATTTGATCCGGCGCGACAAGGAGGGGGCGGAGCAGGAGGCAACTCGATCACGTTGTCCGCGGTGCAGCTGTTCCGACTTGAAAGGCCTTCAGACCGGCGCGTAGCTTGAACGCGAAGACCCAACCCCCGGAGGCCCCATGCGCTGGCTCTTTCGCGCTCTCGCTCTCGTCGTTCTGATCGCCCTGAGCCTCGGGGGGGCGCTCCTGCTGATCCCGTCGAAGAAGATCGCCCAGATCGCGGAGGCACGGTTCGAGGCCGCAACCGGACGCAAGATGACGCTGAGCGGGTCGGTCCATGCGACGATCTGGCCACAGCTTGGCGTGCGCACGGGGCCGGTCGAGATCGCGAATGCGGATTGGTCCAAGGACGGGCCGATGCTCTCGGCCAAGGGGCTCCAGATCGGTGTCGATCCAAGCGCGCTGATCGGCGGTGAGGTTCGCGTCTCCAAGGTCGACGTGCTCTCGCCGAACATCCTTCTCGAGCTGCGCAAGGACGGGACCGGGAACTGGGAGGTCACGCCACCGGACGCGGCCACCAGCACCCAGACCGCGCGCCCGGGCACGGGCGAGGGCGGCGGGATGACGGCTTTCAGTCTCGACAAGGCGGAGATCAGCGACGGTTCGGTGCGGTGGATCGATCATGCGAGTGGCCAGCGCATTGCGCTCACCGGCCTCGATGCGAGCCTCGCGCTTCCGTCCTTCGACGGCCCGGCGAGTCTGGACCTGACGGGGCAGGTCGAGGGCAAGGCGCTGAAGGTCAATGGCACGCTCGAAAGTTTCGCGTCCTTCCTTGCGGGCGATCCGGCCCCCACCGATCTTGCGCTGACCCTCGACGCGTCGTCGATCGGCTTCAAAGGCACGTTTGGGACGGCACCCTTGGCGGCAAAAGGGGCGCTCACCGCAAGCGTCAAGGATCCAACCGCGCTGGCTGCGATCTTCGGACAGACCGCGCGAGATCTGCCGAAGGGGCTGGGGCGTGACACGATTACCGCGAAGGGCGATGTGACACTGGGCGCGGATGGCGCGATGCAACTGCGCGGTGGCAAACTCACGCTCGACGGCAATGCGCTGAGCGTGGCGGGCGATCTGTCCTTCACGAAAGGCAAGCCGCGGATTGATGCCCAGATCGACGCGGGCGCGCTTGATCTCTCGGCACTGACCGGGGCGTCGGGCAAGGCTGGCGCAGGCGGGTCCTCCTCCGGCTCTGGCTCTGGCGCCAGTGGCTGGTCAACCACGCCCATCGACGCCTCGGGCCTGAGAGTGCTGGATGGAAAGATCGCCCTCGATGCGAGTTCCATCGATTTCGGCACTGCCAAGCTGGGCCCGGCCAAAGCGCAGATCACGATCGAAAACGGCCGCGCGGTGGCGGACCTGCGTCAGGTCTCGGCCTATGGCGGCAGCGTCACCGGGCAAGTGGTGGCCAATGCGCGCAGCGGGTTCTCGGCCTCCGCCGATCTGGTGGCCAAGGGCGTCTCGATGCAGCCGCTTCTGAGTGATCTCGCCGATTACACGCGGCTGGATGCGAAGGCGGATCTTGCGGTGAAGCTCCTGGCCTCGGGCAACAGCGAGGCCGCGCTGGCGCGCTCGCTTTCGGGTTCGGGCGATGTCGCCTTCGGCAAGGGGGCGCTGGAGGGGCTCGATCTTGTGGGGATGCTGCGCACGCTCGATCTGAACTACGTGGGGGAGGGGGCGAAGACGATTTTCGATCAGATCACCGCGAGCTTCACCATCGCCAAAGGGGTGCTGTCGAATGACGACCTTGCGCTGAAGGCACCGCTTCTGAGTGCTGCGGGCAAGGGGCGGGTCGACATCGGGGCGCAGAGCCTCGATTACACCGTCACGCCGACCGCGCTCAGCAAGGCCGATGGCACGGGTGGGGTGAAGGTGCCGCTCTCGATCACGGGGCCCTGGGCGAAGCCGAAATTCGGCCTCGATATGAAGGCGCTCTCGGGCGACAAGGTCGATGCCGCGAAGCAAGACCTGAAGGCGAAAGCGGAGGCCGAGATCGCCAAGAAGCTCGGGATCACGCCGCAGGAGGGCCAGAGCACCGAGGATGCCGCAAAGCAGAAGCTCAAGGAGGAGGCCGCGAAAGGTCTGCTGAAGCTCTTCAAGTAGGGGGCTTCTATGTTCGTGGCAGTGCTTCGTTCATGACAAGGGGTCTCGAGAGGTTCACCCCGCATGTCTGCTGGATGGGATCGTCTCATCCAGGCCGTCGATCGCTCGCAGTTTCGGCAGGGGGGCTGGAGCGATTTGCTTTGAGAAATGCGCAAAATGCCTCCACGCCCCCCTTATCGTCCGCTATCCGAGCCCCATTCCCGACAGGTTTGACCTGTCCGGATGTGGCGCGCTTGACGCATTCCCCTATCCCGGACTACCGTCTCACCATGAACACGAAAACCACCACGTTGGAGATTACCTGCTCGATATCGTGAGCTGCGCCCGTAACCGGGTGCCTATCGGTGTCGAGATTTCAATCAGGTCATTTTCAAGCGATGGTGGTCGCCATGACGCAGAAGCGCGTTCAAGTTCTCTATAAGAAACCCCTCTCAGCAAGCCTGGCCCGGTCGACGGTCACGAGCAAAACAAATACCGCTTTCGTAAAGCGGTGGGATCGCATGTTCCCGAGCGACGAGTCTCGAGATGATTGCGGTGACATTTTCTACGATCCGTCGAAAGAGTGGCGTGAGCGAAATAAGCGTGAAAATCAGCGGATTTATCGAGCTGTCGAGCGACTTGTCGATCAGAAATTCAGGAGCACCTTCGAGGTCGACAAGAATATCAGCGACACGTCCGTCAAACGGATGCATCACCTTTATACGCATGGCGCTAGACTTGCGGGGCCGGAAGCCGCGGGGTCCGTTTATGATCTCGCGGCGGTGTTGCATGCGCAGGCGCCTTGGCTCGCAGAGGTGTCGACCTCGATCATGAACCAGGGGCTCGCGCATATTGCGGCTGGAGGCGTCGGGTTGCGCTTCGACCCGATGATCCTCGTCGGATCGCCAGGATGCGGGAAGACCCATTTCGCACGGCTTGTTGCTGAATTTGCGCGCACGCCGCGCGCGATCATCGACGTGGGGGCCGGGGGTGCCGGGTTCCGGATCGCAGGCGTTGAACATGGCTGGTCCTCTGCCAGGTCAGGAGTCCCGGTCGAGTTGATCTCGGAAACCGCGGTTGCGAACCCGGTGATCGTTGTAGACGAGGTCTGCAAGGCGGGCGGCGCCATGCACTCTGCAGACAGGTCGGCAACGTCTCTGACAACATCGCTGCTACAGGTCCTTGAGCGGTCGAGCGCAGAGCACTTCGTCTGCCCGTTCTTGCGCACGCGCTTCGACCTTAGCCATGTGAACTGGATCCTGACCGCTAATTACGAGCACCAGATTCCCGCGCCGCTTCTCGACCGGTGTCAGGTGTTTCGTGTCGATGCGAGCAAGCCTGAGCACCTCGTGGCGTTCTTCAACCGTGCGGCCGGAGACGATGCCGAGCCGGGAGAGCTGGAACGCGTGGGCGCATTCATTGAGGAGATGTGCGATGTCGGACGCCCTCCGAGCCTGCGGCAGATCGGGCGTCTTGCGAAATCTCTGCGCGCAACCAGACGCGATATGTTGATGTGATTGCCGCCAATTTCATCAAGAAGCGAGGAGCGGAAAGAATGACGAAAGCTCTGATCGTGGCGGATCTTCACTTGGACATGTGGTCAGAAGCCGGTCGAGATGCGCTTGCGCATCTCGATTTCCGCAAAGTGGATCTGATGATTGTCGCCGGGGATCTCACGAACAAACCGAAAATCCGATGGCGGCAGGCGTTCGAGAGCATCGGGCAGCACATCGATCTCGAGCGCGTGTATGTCGTGCCTGGAAACCACGACTATTATTATCACTCGCTTGACGGTGATGACCGGCTCGAGCAGATCGCGCGCGACGCGGGGGCAAACTTCGCGCAGAAGCGAGAGATCATCCTGGGGAGCAAGCGATACCTTTGCTGCACGCTCTGGACGGACTTCCAGGAGGGGCCCGGAACTCTCGAGACACGTGATCATGATGCCCGGGCGAAGATGAACGATTACCGCTACATCCGCGTGGCGTCAGCCGGATACAGAAAGGCTCGGCCGGCTGATACGATCGCGAAACACCGCGAGCATCTCTCTTGGCTGCGCTCAAAGCTGGCAGAAGGCTTTGACGGAGAAACCGCGGTTGTCACACATCACGCTCCGATCATCGATGTGCTTCCGGCCGGCCAGAAGCTCAGCTGGTGCTACGCGAGCGACCTGAAGGATCTCATCCTAGAATATCAGCCAGCCGATTGGTTCTTCGGGCATACGCATCACCGAACTGAGCACCTTGTCGGGAAGACGCGGCTCGTAAACGTGTCCATCGGATATCCGTTGCAGAACATGGGTGGCACGGCAGATGGCGAGAAGCCTCGGGTCCGAATGTATCCGAGGGGGCTTCGAGTGTGAGTTTAGCTTTTTCGTGGGAAAGAATGGGGCTGGCGGTTTGATGCCTATGCCGTTGAAGCTGCGGTTGCGGCGGTAACGCTGGTCGCTGTGACTACGGAGCGCATGCGTCTAGACCAGCGAGCCGACCGTCCCGGCGCCTAGCTGTGCTGAAAGGCGCGGGCCCCTCCCTTTTGCTCGGGCCTACGCAATCGCCACCCAGAGAACATGAACGGCCATGTAGATCACGACCAAAGAACCGATCGTGTAGAAGGTCGCCCGGACTTCGTGGGTTTGGCGCGTGGCATAAGCCAAGAAATGCGCAAGCCGTGTGGCAACGAACCCATACATCAGAGCCTGCGCGAGCCAAAGTGCGGGGTCGACCATGACGAACAGGAAACCCGCGACCCAGAAGGCTGGAATGTTCTCCAGGTCGTTTCGATGCATGCGCCGAGACCGATCAACATAGTCGTTGATCTCAAGCTGCGCCGGGTCGGGCGCCTTATTGAGAAGGCCAGTTTGAACGTCCTCCGGGCTCGCAAGCCCGGAGTTGGTTTTCTGCATCCGGTAGACCGTCATCCAGCCCTGGCCCATCACTTTGAGTACCATCAGAGCGGCTGCAATCACGTAAGTCGCAAAGACCGGATTTTCCAAGCTCAGTAGGGCCATCTCATTCTCCATGGACCGCTCATTCGGGGCGCGTCACGCCGACGGAACAGCGCCTCTTCAAGCTGTCAGATCGTCGAGCTTGGCATCTGGTGCATTATTTTTCACCGATGTGATGCCATTCTCGCGGGCGGCTTCGCTGCTATAGGCTTCGCTGGTCCCGATAACCTGCCCGTTGGTGGCCTTGAGGTTGAACATCGGTTTGCCCGACGTCGTGGCCTTGCGCTCATAGCGCTCGTCCTGCGGCGCGTTCTTGCGCACGGATGCGATGCCCTGTTCGGCGCTTGCCTTTTGCTTATAACCCTCGCTGGCAAGGATGGTCTCACCGTTCCCGGCTTTCAGTCGAAAGCGGTATTCGCCCGCCTTGTCCTTATAGAGTTCGAATTTTCCAGCCACCTGTCTGTATCCTTTTGAAAACTGCTTACGCGATCAATTTGAAGCGAGCAGTCCTTCGTTGGCAATGCCTTTCGGATGCCCCCAATCGCCCACACGGCCAGATTGCAGGGCCATTCGTTCGGCGTTGAGCGCAATCAATGTCGCGATGCGCCATCGCTGTGATGCTGAAGCGTGAGCACCGAGGGGGTATGACATGGTCAAGAAAATTCTCATCGCAACCGACGGTTCGGACGCGTCAAATCGCGCGGTGGAGCTCGGAGCGGATATCGCCGCGCGCTTCAGGGTGCCGGTCGTGCTGCTCCATGTTCTGTTGCGCGATCACCTCTCGGAGGGGCTGCGGCACATGGCCGAAATGGAATACGAACCCGCGGAGGGTGGTCGGACCCTCTTCGAAGCGGTTTCGGCGCTGCCCCATGCCCGCTTCCCCCTCGCAGATCTCATACCGAGGAACGCCCAGACCGAGGACGAGTTGCTGCGCGCCGTGGCAAAGCGCATCCTCGATGTCGCGGAACGCACGCTGCATGATCATGGCGTGGAGGGCGTGGAAAGTCTGACCGCGGATGGCGATGCCGCCCGCCGGATCGTTGAAGCTGCCGAGGACACCGGCGCAGACATGATCGTGATGGGCGCCCGGGGGCTATCGGACCTCAAGGCGCTGATTGTTGGAAGCGTTTCTCAAAAGGTCCAGCACCTGTCTCCCGTGACCGTCGTGAGCGTCCGCTGATCTCGAGACATGGCCTGAGCGGAGGCGGCGGCCTCGATGGGCGTCCGAGCAGAGCTACGATCACGCGCAATCGTCAACTTCTGACTATGCGCTCTGGACCATGCCCATGGGCCGACATCAAAATCAGCCCATGGTTCTCGTTCTGCGAGGTCGCGAAAGCTCAGTGGACCTTCTGATTTTGTGCCGATCTGAACTTCGACGTCAGAAGGAGATATGCATCGAGGCTCTTACCTGTTGGCTATGTGCGGAGGCGAGGTCCGAGGTGAACTGATAGCCCAGCTCGAAGTCCATGTTCTGATCGACCGTGCCGCGCAGCGACAGCCCGAGGGTCATGGCATTCTGCGATTGCGTGTCCCCGGCGAAGGAGTAATCCATCGTTCCGAGATCGGCGTAACCGAGCGTTTGCGTGAAGCCACCGTTGAAAGCATGCCGGTATTCCAGCTGCGCGCCGGGTGTCAGGGTCCCCCAGTCGCGACGCATGTCATATTCGGCCGTGATCCCGATGACGCTCGAAGCTGTCGTGTTTTCGAGCTTTCCGTAGTCTAGCGCCCAAACCGACGAGCCGGTTTCCGAGTAGCTGTCGAGTGACAGTTTCACCACGTCGAGGCGGCCATAGCTCGACGTGCTCCATCGTCCCAATTGCCCGAGCTGCGATAGGCCGAGCGAGCCGAAGAGCATATGGCCGCCGCGCTCGCCCGAAAGCATCACGCCGCCGTCGGTCGAGTAACGGTGTTCCCGGAAGTCCAGCTTGCCATAACCGCCTGTCGCATCGAGGAAGAGATCGGGCTTCATCTGCCATGTGGCGTAGAGCGAGACGGTTTTCGCCCGCGAGCGCGACTTGCTTCCATCCGGCCCGAAGGTCGTCCGGTTATACCCGAACCCAAGCGCGGCCCCCGCGGCCATGTCGCTGCCGAAGACCCGGTCGACCCCGAGCGTGATCCCTTGCGTCGAGAGCTTGTTGGTATAGCCGCCATCGACCTGATCCCTGCCGAAATCGAGCGTGCCTGTCGCCCAAATGCGGTAGGGCAGATCAGAGCCGTTCTGAGCGGGCTGCAAAGCGCGGGAGACGAGATCGATGACCTGCTCCGGCTCCGAGGAGCTCTCCGAATTGGTGGCGGCCGGATCGAGCAGGTAGTTCGTGCTCGGCGTGGTCGCCCCTTGGGCTGCCGACGCCTCCGGCGCACCGCCTGTCCCCGCAAAGGCTTGGGATGTCGTTCCCCAACCGGTGCGGTTCCCGCCCGAGCGCAGCATGCCATGAAGCGTGTCGAGACGCCGATGGGTGTTGTCGATCTGGGTTTGCGCGAAGCGGTGCGATGTCGAAACCTGCGAGACGATCATGCTCCGCACGGTCGGATCGAGCTCAGGGGCAGGGCGGCCGTTGACGGCCAAGGACTGTGCCGCCGAGCTCGCGGGCGCATTGGCGGCATCCCCGGAGTAATCCGCGGTGATCGAATGCGAACCCGTCGAGAGCGTGCGCGTGGTATAGCTCGCCGTCGAGCCGGATAGCGCGACCGTCGCAATCGCGGTGCCACCGTCGCGGAAGATGATGTTGCCGGTGGGCGAGGCGCCGCTCGTCACACTCGCCGTCATCGTAACCGGAACGCCTTGCAGCGCGCTGCTCGACGAAAGGGTCAGCGATACTCCGGTCGCGGCTTTCGAGACGGTGAAGCCTGCGTAGCTTTGTTGATCGGTATTGCCCGCGCCATCCTTCACCTGCACCGTGAAATCATAGGACCCGGTCGTTGTCGGCGTTCCGCTCAGGACACCGCCACTGCTCAGGCTGATATTGGACGGAAGGGTGCCCGAGGCGATCGAGAACGTGTAAGGCGCGTTGCCGCTCGTGGCGGTGATCGTCTGATTGTAGGGCGTGCCGACCATTGCGCCGGGCAGGCTCGTGGTGGAGATCACCGGCGCGGCAGCCGTCACGTTGAACGCGTAGTTTTGCGTTCCGGTATAGGGTCCCGTGCCGGTCGAGCTGTCAGTGGCCGTGATGGAAAAGTTGAAGCTTCCATAGCCCGTCGGTGTTCCCGAAAGCACGCCGCCTGACGACAGGGTTATGCCAGTGGGCAAAGTGCCAGAGGCAGAATAGGAATAAGAGCCCGTGCCGCCACTCGCGGTGACCGTCTGGCTGTATGCCGTGTTCTGCGCCGCATCGGGCAAGGTCGTTGGCGCCACGGTGATCGTCGGTTGGTTCACCGTCAGCGTGTAGGTTTTCGTGGCGCTCGCTGGCGACCCTGTGCCGGTGCTGCTGTCGGTTGCCTTCGCTGTGAAGGAGAAAGTGCCGCCCGCAGTCGGTGTGCCCTTGAGGGTCCCGGAGGTCGTGAGGTTTACGCCTGCAGGTAGGGATCCCGATTGAACTGTAAACGTGTAGGGTGCGATGCCGCCACCGGCCTTGATCACCTGACTATAGGGGCTCCCCACAGTCGCATTGGTAAGAGAGGCTGGCGAGGTAATGCTTATTGTCGCTGAGGCGATCGTCAGCGTGAAGGACTTCGTCACCTTGAAGGGCCCGTTCCCGGTGCTGGAATCGGTGCCTGCGACAGTTAACTGGAAAGTGCCGCTGACCGTGGGTGTGCCGGAAATCGTGATGGATGTGCTGTCGAAGGCTGTGACGCTAAGACCAGCGGGGATGCCGAGGATCGAATAGCCGATATAGGGGGCCGTGCCACCCGAGAAGGTGAAGGTCTGGCTGTAGCTCTGTCCGACGGTTGCGCTGAACGACCCGCTGGCGGCGATGCTCAGGGTGGGATTGCTCACGGTGATCGAGGCGGTCGCCGCGTTCGAAGTTCCGGTGGAATTGGTGCCGGTATAGGAAAAGCTGTCCGCCCCGGCATAGCCGGCGGTGGGCGTGTAGGTGATCGAGGTCCCGCTGACGCTGGTCGTCCCGTGGGAGGGCTGCGAGGTCACCGCAACCGATGTCGGGGTGCCGCCGCCGGAAAAGTCGAGCGGGATGCTGTTGGCGCTGCTGCCATAGGCAACCGTCTGCGAGACCGCACCGGCCACCGGGGCTGCGGGCCCCGAGCCGGTGTAGGCCACGGTGATGATGCCGCCGCTATAGGTCGCCGATTCGAGCCCATCGACCGTGACGATCGGAATGATTTCCAAATTCGACGTGTCGCTCGACGTCGTCACATAGCGCGCCGTGCAGGTAACGGTCGCGTTCGTCTGGTTCGTGCCTGGCGGGCAAATGGTCTGAACCGAGCCGGCGGGGAACGCCTGAAAGGTGATCGACGCGGAATTGTAGGCCCTCGAGTCGGTGTTGAAGGTGACGCTCAGATCAATGGTCTGGCCTGCGCCGGAGAAGGTCGTCGGCGATGCGGTCGGCGTGCCCACGAAGGTGACGGCGGCGGCGGCCTGCCCGATGAAGATCAACGCCGTTGCGATCCCGAGGGCACGCAGCGCCGTGCGCATCTTTTGATCCAAGCGGCTGGCTGGATTGTCGCTCTGAGTGGAGTTGGCGATTGCCGTAGCGGCAGGTTCACGACATGCGACAAGACGCGCGAACAGGCGCGCAAGCTTGTTGAAAGCTTCCATTTGAAATTGTCCCCGTTTGGCCCCCACAGGCCTGAATTTATTGATTTTCGGCGCGTTGACGTAACGTGCGTCTCATCCCTGTTTTCAATCAGGTGGATAAGTTCGTGGCTGTCAAATCACTAACGTGACTATCACCGATACGTGAGCCGGGCATTTCTCGCCAAGGCGGTATCTTCCCGGTCGGATCGCAGGGTTTCGCTGCGGTTAGCCCGGATGGCCCGATATCCTCTTTCTCGGTGACAAAACTCGCTTCAGTCGCTGGCCTGTTTATGCTCGCGGAAGATCGTGAAAACGCCGCTCGCGATGATGATCGCCGCGCCCACGACCGTCATCGCATCGGGGCTCTCACGCCAGATGAGCCAGCCAAAGAGCGTCGCCCAGAGCAAACCGGTGTAGTCCAGAGGCGCCACGACGACCGCAGGCGCGAAACGGAAGGCCTGCGTGATCATCGTCATCCCGGCGGTGCCGAATATCGCGAGCCCCGCGAAAAGCCAGAGATCCTCGGACCGCACCGGCACCCAGACGAATGGCACGATCAGCGCACTCAGCAGCGCGCCTGCGCCCGTCAGGTAGACAAGCAAAGTCCACACGCTCTCGCGGCTGTCCACCCAACGGGCGCTGAGCATCAGCAGGGCATAGACAAGTGCCGTCGCGACTGGCAGCAGTGACACCAGCTGAAACGTCGCGCCGCCCGGGCGGATGATCACGAGAACCCCGAGAAACCCGACCAGCACGGCGAGCCAGCGCCGCCAACCGACCTCTTCCCCGAGGAAAGCGGCGGAAATCACGGTGATGAAGAAGGGGGCGACGAAGATGAGCGCGGTCGCCTCTGCCAGACCGAGATGGATGAAGCTGGTGAAGAACATCATTGCGGCCCCAACCCAGAGCGCACCGCGAAGCAAATGCGCAAGCGGCCGGTGCGACCGCAAGGCTTTGGGGCCACCGAAGAGCAGCGCGATCACGATGGTGGCCGGCAGGGCGATCACGTTGCGCAGGAATAGGATCTGCAGGGGGGAATAGCCGGCGGTCAGTGCTTTCGCGAAGGCGTCATTGGCGCTCAGACAGGCCACGCCCACGCACATCAGGAAGATGCCCTGCGTGTAAGGTCTCGGCGCGTTGGAAATCGCAGAGCTCATCGTCACCTCCCTGATTGGACCAGCCCCACAAGGAGGGTTCAAACGAGCCAGACCTACACTGTCGGAGGGAGCGCGGAAAGCGCGACATGGTTCTTTGGAGTTCGCCTGCGGGATTAGTCGCCCCTCCCTCAGAGCTTCAGCTTGTATCCGACATGGGTCGGTTCAAATCCCAGACGGTCATAGAAGCGGTGCGCGTCCGGACGGGCCTTGTCCGTGGTGAGCTGAACCAGCGAACACCCGCGCGCCCGGCATTCGTTGATCGCCCAGGCAAACATCGCCTCACCAAGCTTGCCGCCCCGGTGATCGCGCGCGATCCGCACCGCCTCGATCTGTCCGCGCCAGGCGCCCTGTCTGGCGAGGCCGGGCAGGAAGCTGAGCTGCAATGTTCCGACGACCGCTCCCTTGCGCTCGGCAACGACCAGCCGCTGGTTCGGGTCGTTTTCGATTGCGGAAAAGGCCGCGCGGTAGTCCTCTGGCAGGGGCGCGCGCAAATCCTCGCGCGTGGCCCCCAGCGGATCGTCGGCCAGCATTTCGACGATCTCGAACAGATCGGTCTCGCGGGCCGGGCGAATGGTCAGCGGTGTATCGATCATGGTCTTGTCCTCCCTAATGCGCGGCAGATCCGAGCGCGGCGGCTCCTGCCCGAACCTTGTCACACCTGTCCGGCGATCGTGACGGTCGCGCCGAGGTAGCCGATCGAGGCGGCCAGTGCGGCCACCCAGCGCAGATGGTTCCAGCGGGTCCAGTCGCGCGTGTAGCTGGCCCAATAGGCATGTGCGCCGGGGCTCTGGTGCTCCATGCGGTCAAGACGCTGATTCATCGGCACGTTCCTGCGGGCGGTGACCGCCACGACACCGACGATGTAGAACCCGGCGGCAGCGGCGAGCCAGAGCGCCACGTCAGTTCCCGCAAGGAATATCCCGACCACCGCGAGCAGGATCGAGACGAAGGCCAGCCCGAGCAGGAGCGTGGCGAATAGCGACCGATAGACCTCACGGTTTATCATCTGCATCACCTCGATCCCGGCTGCGGGCTCGGCCCGTCCAAGCGCGCGCATCACGAAATCGGAGAATGAGAGAAACACACCTGCGACGAGGCCCGTGGCAAGCGTTGCGGCGACGAGGCTGATTTCGAAGAGTTGTTGGATCATCGGGGTGTCTCCTTTTGGAGCGTTCGGTTGGAGATGGCGACGACGGCGCGGTGCAGGTGGCAGCGAGCGATGAAAATCAACCCTTTGGATGCCATGCGCTGTCCAACTCCCCGGTCATATCGATCACGCGCGGAAGCGCCGCGCCGGCACGGCAGGCTCAGCGCGCGGGCTGCGCCGCCGAGAGGCCGGGTGCCCGCTGCCAAAGGCGGCGGCGGAATGCGGCCAGGCAGAGCGCGGCGAGGATCAGTTCCACGATGAGGGCACCGATCACGTTGCCCGAGGGCATCCCGTCCGCGACCAGCCCGACCAGCCGTCCGACCGGAAAGGCGATGAAGACCGTCAGGGCCGCCGCGATCGCGATGGGCAGGGCTGCCTGCCGCCAGATGCCGAGCAGCATCAGAAGACCGAACCCCGCGAGCCCGGCGCCGGGCGCGCGCAGTTCGCTCAGCAGGTTGGCGTCGTCGCCCAACGTGATGCCGTAGCTGGCGTAGAAGGCGTGCGGCACGAACAGGATGGACGCGCCGATGGTGAACGCGGTGAGGCCGGAGAGGCCGAGCGCGATCTTCTCGAACAGGGTGGGGCTCATGTCATTTTCCTTTCGTGGGGCGGTATCAGGCAGCGCTTGTCCAGGCGCCGGTTCGGGCGGCGGCCCGGGCGAAATCCGCAAAGTCGCGGGGGCCACGGCCGAGCGCGCGCATCACGCCGTCCGCGGTCTGGGCGTTGCGCCCGTCCAGCGTTTCGCGCGCGATGGCCGTGAAGACGTCGGCGACGAAGTCGCCGCCAGCCTGCGCGACGGCCTCGTGGAACGCCTCGAAGCTGATCGGGATGTGCCGGATCTCGCGCCCGGTGGCCCGCGAAAGCTCGCCCGCCATGTCGGCAAATGTCATCAGCCGCGGTCCCGTCACCTCATAGAGTTCGCCCTTATGGCCGTCTTCGGTCAGCGCGGCGACGACGACCTCGGCAATGTCGTCGATGTCGATGATGGGCTCGACGACATCGCCGCCGGGCATCGGAAGGATACCGGCAAGGACCGGATCGCGAAGGTAGCCCTCGGAGAAGTTCTGGGCGAACCAGGCGGCCCGGACGATCGTGAAGTCGGTGCCGGACTTGCGCACCACCTCTTCGCCCAGCCGGGCGTGGTGTTCGCCGCGACCGGAGAGCAGCACGAGGTGTTCGACGCCAACGTCGCGGGCCGTCTCACAGAGGGACTCGAGCTTTTCCACCGCCCCAGGGAAAGCAAGGTCAGGAAAGTAGGTGACGTAGGCTGCGCGCGCCCCGCGCAGGGCTGGTGCCCAGGTTTCGGGGGCGTCCCAATCGAAGGGCGTTGCAGAGCTGCGCGAGCCGCGGCGCACGCGAAGGCCCCGCGCCTCGAGGCGGTTGGCGACGCGGCGGCCGGTCTTGCCGGTTGCGCCGATGACGAGAATCTCTCGGTCTTGCATGGGCTGTCTCCCTGGCTTCGGTTGCGATAACCTAGGGATAAGCGGGGGAGGCAGCGCGGTCTTGACCGGTGAGGCCAGCCTTTTGACCGCCGTCGCCAACGCGCCCGTCAGCGGTGGGTCATATCCTTGCGGTAGCTCGCCGGCGTCGTGCCGACCCAGCGCTTGAACGCGCGGGTAAAGGCGCTCTGCTCGGAGAACCCGGTGAGGAACGCGATTTCGGCCAGGGAATGGCTCTCGTCCCGCAAGAGCCCCTCGGCGAGGTCGCGGCGGGTTTCCTCGGTGAGGCTCTGAAAGTTCACCCCGTGCTCGGAGAGGCGCCGGTGAAAGGACCGCGCACTCAGCCCGAGACTGCGGGCGATTTCGGCCATTTTGGGTGCGCCCTCGCTGAGGGATTGGGCGACTGCGGTTTTCGCCTGCAATACTAGCGCGGGCTCCTGCGTGATCTCGGCCATTTCCGCGTCGAGATGCTTCGCTAGATATTTCGAAATACCCTCGTCCCCAAGAATATTGGGCCGGGCCAGCGTCTCGTTGTCATAGAGGATCGCGTCGAGATCGGCCCCGAAGCGCACCGGACAGCCGAACCAATCTTCGTGTGCGGTAATCGAGCGCGGGGCGGGATGCCGGACAAGCACTTCCACGGGCGCGAGGGGCACTGGGGAGACCTGCCTTGCGATGGACACGGCGCTCGCGAGGGTCGCCTCGTTCGATAGCCGCATCCCGAGGCGCCGATCGCCTTCACGGTGCAGGATGAAGAGCGTGCCCCCGGCCTCCGGTCGCAGCTCGTATTCGACGACGCTGGTCCAGAGGCGCGCATAGCGTTCGACCCGCGCGTAGGACGCTCCGAGCGTCGTTGCGGCCTTGAAGGCCAGTCCAAGCGCACCGTATTCATCAAGCCGCATCGAGGCGCCCGTGCGCAGCGGAAGATCCGTCACGTCGATCTGATCGGCAATTTTCTCGAGCATGTCGTAGTAACGCTCGGCGGAAACCATCCGCCCGGCGTTCCAGGGATCGTCAGGAGTAATCCCGACGCTGGCCAGCATCGCGGCAGCATCAACGCCACCGCCCGCTGCGGCAACGATTTTGCGTGCGAAGAGAGACGTCACATACCCCATGCCCCGTATCCTACGGTGCGCGTGGTGAGCCGCCAAGCTCACGTTGGCCCCGAGCGCGCGGCGGGCAGGGTGGCTCTTTCGCCGCCCCTTCCGACCAATGTGAGAGCGCACAGGGAAGATCCCGGCCCGAACCGGACCGTCGTTGCTGACGCTTATGTCGCGACGCGGCTTCGTCTAAGCCAACATTCCCGCCTCTGGCCTTGAAGCTCGAATTTTGGATCGAATTCACGCAGCGCAAGAAACCCCGCCTCAAGCGATATAGGCGTCTTATATCGCTACATCGAGCCGCAGCTGGTCGATATCCTTCTTGGGAGGATTTCCGAACAGCCGGGAGTATTCCCGGCTGAACTGCGAGGGGCTTTCATAGCCAACCTGGAAGGCCGCGCTGGCTGCATCGAGATGGTCGTTGAGCATCAATTGGCGCGCCTCGTTTAGACGGAGCCATTTCTGGTATTTGAGCGGGCTCATCGTGGTGAGCTCGCGGAAATGCTGGTGAAAGGTCGAACTGCTCATCTGTGCGCGGGCCGCGAGGTCGTCCACCCGGAGGGGCTCGGCATAGTTGAGCTTCATCCAGTTGAGCAGGGCGAGAATGCGTTGGTTCGGGCTACCGGCGGCGACGAAGGACCACAGACGGTCGCCCTGATCGCTGCGCAGGAGCCGGTAGTGGATTTCCTGCCGGATCAATGGCGCAAGAACG
>MDSW01173878.1_pt1 | contig 21412 bp, 24 predicted proteins | sample 811171 | NCBI WGS metagenome assembly MDSW01 (sample SAMN05326641, study PRJNA326480) | marine metagenome | isolation source: seawater | place: Atlantic Ocean: North West | collected 2012 | reverse complement strand
TGCTCATCTACAATGTCATCTAATGTTCTACAAAAATTATACAATATAACACTTTTTTTAAGAACTTCTCTGGATAAGAAAAAGCTAGCCCAATAAAAAGATTTAGCGTGCTTTTTTAATAAATTAGTTTCCATCAAAAAAATTTATCCAATACTTTCGCAGATGATAAAACACCTGGCATACCCGCACCTGGATGCGTACCTGCTCCTACAAAAAACAAATTTTCAAATACCTCAGATTGATTATGAAAACGAAAATACGCAGACTGAGAAAACTTAGGTTGAATTGAAAATCCTGAGCCATGTAATGTTGCCAAATCCTTCTCAAAGTAATCTGGAGTTAAATAAAAATCACTAACAACATTTTTTTTAATTCCAGGTAATACTGACGAGTCCATTTTGTCTAAAATTAAATTTTTAAATTTCTCACCCTCTTTTGCCCAATCAATATTAGACAGATTATTTGGAACAGGTACTAAAACGTAAAAAGCATCTTGCCCCGATGGAGCCATACTAGGGTCTGTTGCTGAAGGTCTATGCAAATAGTAACTTATGTCCTTTGATAATATTTTTTTCTCAAAAATCTTTTCTAAGTGTTTTTTATAAGAATCTCCAAAATAAATAGTGTGATGTGCCACATCTTTGTATTGTTTTCTTGACCCAAAATAATAAACAAAGAGGCCCATAGAATAATCCATTCTCTTCATTTTTTGTTTAAACATAAAATTATAATTAATAGATTTGATTAAATTTTGATAAACGTTAGGAGGATCTGAGTTACAAACAATATAATCGCAATTAATCGTTTCTGAATTATTTAATTGAACACCCTTAACCTTTTTATCTTCTAAAATAATTTCTGTTACTTCAGCTTTTTTAATAATATTAATATTTTCCTCAATCATCAGTTTTTCTAAAGCATTAACGACACTTCCAGTTCCCCCTATTGAGTAATGGATGCCCCATTTTTTTTCTAAAAATAATATTAATGCGTAAATTGATGTAGTTGAAAAAGGGTTACCACCCACTAAGAGAGGGTGCATACTAAAAACTCTTCTCAATTTTTCATTAGATATATAGCTTGAAACTAATTTATAAACTGACTTATAACTTTTTAAGCTAACTAGCGCAGGTATTTGTTTCAGCATAAAACCTAAGTTATTAAAAGGTTTGTCTGATAAATCTGAAAAACCTTTATTAAAAATTTTTTCAGTAAAATTTACTAAATCTGTGTACCCTTTATAATCTTTTTCTGAAAACTTTTTAACCTCATTTTCCATTGATTTTTCATTCCCGGAATAATCAAAACTCTGTCCATCGTGAAAGACAAATCGATACCATAAGTCTAAAGGAATTATTTTTACGTAATCTGAAATTTTTTTGTTGAACAAACCGAATAATTCTTCAAATAAATATGGGGCAGTGATAACAGTAGGTCCACCATCATAAACAAAATTTCCTTTTTTGAAAACTCTAGCTCTTCCTCCCAGATCTGGATGCTTTTCAACTAAAGTCACCTCGTAACCTTTAGCCCTTAATCTAAGTGCTGCGGCTAGGCCACCAAATCCTGATCCAATTACGATTATTTTTTTTGCCATATATCTATGGCCTATTCTAACTGGAATTTTTCTTAAGTGCTAACTTTGTTTCTTCCACACTTTCGTTATAAAGTTTATCTAGTTTACTTTTATCTAGAGATTTAGACATTAATCTTTCAACTGCTTTAAAACCGATATTTATTGACGCATTTTTAATGTCCCTTATTGCTTGTTCTCTCATTTGTTTAATTTTCATATCAGTATTTTTTTTTCTCACTTCCATAAAGTTATGAAAATCATTATTTGTTTTTATTATATTTTTTTCCGCTTCTTCGTTAGCTCTATTAATCATTTCTTTTATTTCATTTTTTGAAATACTTAATTTTTTTTCGTTTTCGCTTAAAACTGATTTTGCTTCTTCTTTTAATTTTTCTGCGTTTTCTATTTGGTTTTTTATGTTATTAATATTTTCATCAAGTATATTTTGAATTTTAATATGGATCTTAAAGTAAAATAAAATTGCCACAAAAATTATAAAAGATATAGCTACCCAAAATGTTGCATCAAAAATCATAAATATTTATTCAAACTTTTTTTCGCGGTATCATCAATTACAGCTTTGATGCTGCTATTGTTTAATTCCTCTCCAGAAAATTCTTTTATTACATCAGATGCAACTTGTTCTGATATTTTATAAATAGACTCAATGGAATTTTTCTTTAAATCGTTGATTTGCTTTTGAGCTTTCTCCACCTCTTTGTCTATCATCTTTTCAAATGCGTCCCTTTTATCTTGAATTTCTTTTTTTAAGTTGTAATTATTTTCAGCTAATATTTTTGTAACTTCTTTTTTCCCATCTTTTAAGACTTTAAGGTACTCATCTGCTTTTCGTTCAGAGAGCTCTTGTAATTTTTTAGCTTCCTCAAGATCATTTTTTATTTTTTTCTCTCGATCGTCTAAGTTATCTTTAATTTTAGGAATAAAAAATCTTGATATAGAAATATATAATGTCACAAAAATAAGTATCAACCAAAATGCTTGTGATGCCCAATAAGTTGGATCCAGCTGAGGCATTCCAGCCTCAGCTGCAAACAAACTTTTTGAAAATAATAAAGTTATAATTACGCTTAGAAATCTCATTTAAAAACTAAAACGCAAATAAAATTATTAGTGCAACTACTAAACCAAACAATCCAGTTGCTTCAGCTAAAGCAAATCCTAATAATAGATTAGGAAATTGTTTTTGTGCTGCAGACGGATTTCTCATAGCGCCAGAGAGATAATTACCGAATATTATTCCGATACCAACTCCAGCTCCTGCTAGTGCGATTGCAGCTAGTCCTGCTCCAATCATTTTTGCTGCTTCTAACTCCATTTTTCCTCCTTTTTTTAATGGTGTAAGTTTAGTGCATCGTTTAAATAGATGCATGTTAATATTGCAAACACATATGCCTGTAAAAATGCAACTAGTATCTCTAAACCAGTAAGAGCTACTGAAAAACTAAGAGGTAACCAACCACCAAACACTCCTAAACTGATAACGAAACCCCCAAATACCTTAAGCATTGTATGTCCAGCCATCATATTTGCAAATAATCTTACAGAGAGACTTACTGGTCTACTCAAGTAAGATATTATCTCTATTATTGTAATTAATGGCAAGAGTACAATTGGCACTCCACTCGGCACAAAAATAGATAAATATTTAAAACCATGTTTTAAAAAACCAATTATAGTTACGGCAATAAATATAAATAATGCCATAATTAATGTAACAATAATGTGACTTGTTACCGTAAAAGAGTAAGGTAACATTCCAACCATATTACAAATTAAAACGAACATAAATAAACTAAATATAAATGGAAAATATGGTTTAGCTTTAGATCCTGCAGTATCACTGATCATTTTTGCAACAAAATTATAAAATAACTCTGCTATAAGCTGGACCTTAGAGGGGATAATTTTTCTTTCCCTTGTTCCAAAAAATAAAAAAATATAAATTACAGTAGCGCTTATAAGCATGAATAAGCTAGCGTTTGTAAATGATAGATCTAGACTTCCAAATTTGATCTCTGGACCAATTCTATTAACATTAAATTGTTCCATTGGATTAGTTGCCATATTTTTCCTTAATATCCTTATTTTTGCATTTTTCTAGCAGCTCTAATAACGTTTAACATTCCTGCTATAGATCCCAAAAAAAAGAAAATAATAATTAACCATGGTTTAGTACCAAACCAATTATCTAAAATAAACCCAATAATTGTCCCAACTGCCACAGCAGCAACTAGTTCTGTTCCGAGTTTGAAGGCACTTCCTAAAAAAACCCCTTTTTTTGATTGATCTTTTGAAAAGTTATTATTAACGTCCTCTTTTGCAATCCTTAGGCGAGTTTTTAAATCCTGGAATTTTTTCATAATTTAATCAAGCGACCAGACCCTCAGCTTTTTGAAGATCCACAGAAACCAATTGACTTATACCTTTTTCTGGCATTGTAACTCCATACAAGCGATGCATCCTTGACATGGTAAGAGCATGGTGTGTGATAATTATAAATTTTGTATTGGTAATTTTTGTAAGTTCATCTAGTAACGCACAGAATCTTGTTACATTAGCATCATCTAAGGGAGCATCAACCTCGTCTAAAACACAAATAGGTGAAGGGTTAACTAAAAAAACTGCAAATATTAAAGATAAAGCTGTTAGAGCTTGTTCGCCACCTGATAGCAAGGTTATTGATTGAAGTCTTTTCCCGGGTGGAGACACTAACATTTCTAAACCAGCTTCAAGCGGGTCATCAGAGTCTACTAACTCTAGTTTAGCACTACCTCCACTAAACAATTTTGTATAAACTTCGTTGAATTTTCTATTTACCTTAGTGAAAGCATCCATAAGTCTCTCTCGACCTTTTTGATTAAGTTCCTCTATACTGCTTTTTAGTTTAACAATTGCGCTGTAAAGATCTGCTCTGTCATCTTCCATCTTTTTGATTTCTTCCTCGTATTTTTTTGTCTCTTCGTCTGCTCTTAAATTTACAGAGCCCAGTGCTTCTCTACTTTTTCTTATTTTTTCTACTTTTTTCTCCTGCTCTTCCATAGTAGGTAAATCATCTTCTGATAAGCTAGATAAATCTGAGCTTGTAAGTAACAGGCTTTCATTTTCAATGTTAAGCTCATTTTTAATTGCATACATTAAATCTTTTTTTCTACTATCTATACCTTCTATTGTAGCTTCGTTTCTAGCTTTATTTTCTCTTAAAGATGATAATTTTTCTTGTATCTCGTTTATATTTTTATTAATTGAATTATATTTTTTTTCAGCTTCACCAAGCTCTAAATCGATTTCATTACTTCTTCTTTTAGTATTTTCTAAATTTTGTATAATTTGACCTTTATTGGTTGCAATTTTTTCTGGATTTTTTTCGTTATCTTCTATTTCAATTTTAAGTTTATTTTTTCTATTTTGAAGTTCAACATTCATCTTCTCAGAATTAGATTTTAAACTTTTCCAATTTTCAAGCTCTAAATCAATATTCTTAATTCGTTCTTTTCTTTTAATAGAGTCATTTTTAATTGTTTCATTTTTTCCAAAAACAATGGCGTATTCTTCTTGAGATTGGGTTATTTTTCCTACTACTTTTTTTAATTCAAACAGTAAATTTTTATCTAAAAGTTTTCTTTCGTCTACATATCTTTCTATTTTCTTGATGATACTGTCCAAATCATCTTTATGTTCATTTAATTTTGATTTTGAAGAATTGAGTAACTCATTGGAAACATTTTCGCTTTCTACAAGAGTATTTTCTGTTTTTATTAACTCATTTTTTTCCTCTAAAATTCTCTTCTCATTTAATGATGCATCTAGAGAAATACTTTTTTCACGCTCTAAGTCCGAGTCAATAGTTTGAAGGGATTTATGTAGTTTCTCTTTTAAGCTTTTAACTCTTTCCTCTTCCTCCTCTAGGTTAGACATATCAAGATTTAACTTTTGTAATGAGGCTAAATTTTCCATTTTTTTGTCTCTTAAAGGAGTTAATCTTTTGTTTTCCTCGCTAAGTAAAGAGTTATTGTGATTTAAATCAATTTTAATCGCGCTTATTTCATCGTCTTGTTCTCCGAGTTTTTCTGAATTTATTTTCCTCTCCTTATTGATCTCTTTTAATTTCAGAAAATATAATCCTGCTTCAGCTTTTTTTATATCTTTCGATATTTCTTTATATCTTGTAGCTTCTTCCGCTTGTTTTTTTAGACCATCTAATTGTTTCTCTTGTTGTTTTTTAAGTTCATCTGCTCTTTTTAAATTATTTTCAGCTGCAGATAGTCTTGTCTCGGCCTCATGTCTTCTAGCATGAATACCCGAAATACCAGCAGCTTCTTCTAAGATTGATCTTCTTTCAATTGGCTTAGAGGTTACAAGTTGACCAATTTTACCTTGACTGATTAATGAAGGGGAATGAGCACCGGTCGATAAGTCGGCGAAAAAGGTTTGAGCATCTCTCGCTCTTACTTCTTTATCATTTATAAAATATTTAGATCCTTTGTCTCTCTCTATTTTTCTTGTAATTGTAATTTCATCCAGCTCATTATAAATTGAAGCAACACTTTTATCTTTATTATCTAAAATAATTGAAACTTCCGAAATATTTTTTGCAGGGACATTAGTTGTACCTGAAAATATAACATCCTCCATACCCGAACCACGCATGCTCTTAGCGGATGTTTCTCCCATGCACCATCTTAATGATTCAACTATATTAGATTTTCCACAACCGTTAGGCCCGACTATGCCAGTCAATCCTTCCTCAATAAAAAAAGAAGTTGTGTCAAAGAACGACTTAAAACCAGTAATGATAAGCTTTTTAAATTTCATTTATAAAAGTTTTTCAATTTCTTTTTTAAAATTTTCATATTTAAAATCACCATTATACTTTTTTTCATTCAAATAAATAGTAGGTGTAGAGGTGATGTTATAGTTTTTTTGTGCCAAAATTCTCTCATTTAGGACTTTTTCCTGAGCATCATCATTAATTAAACACTTATCAAGAGATTTTTTATCTAAGTTAATTTTTTTACCAATATTTATAATTGCCTTGTTTATTTTTTTTATATCAGATCCAACTGCCCATTTACTTTGAAGTTTATAAATTTCTTTCAAATATTGAAATGACTTGTTTTGATCTGAATTACATCTCACTAAGATTTCAGCATTTAAAGCTGCTAAGTCTAACGGAAATGCATGATGCTCAAATTTAACAAAACCTTTGTTTATATAATCCGTTTTAAGTTTTTCAAAAACTTCTAGGTGAAAAGTTGCACAATGTGGACATGTTAAAGATGAAAATACCTTGACCGTCACCTTTGCATTTTCATCTCCTATTTTTAAAACATCATTTGACTTTTCTGAGGCATTAATCTCAAGAAAGAAAATTGAGATTAAGAAGAAATTTATTGAAATTTTAATTATTTTTTTCATCATAAGCTCTAAGTAGTTTTGATAGTGATTGTTTCAAACTTAAATCATTTAAGTCTTCAACTTTTTTATCAAGTTTGCTAGATGATCTAAAGTTGTTTGAATTTTTTTTTTTAGAATAATTTTTTTGAATAATCTTCGATTTTATATCTGAAATACAATTGTATCCAAAGAAGGAATTAATTTTATCAATTATAAACTTTTTTTTGTATTCGATCTCTAGCTCTTTACCGTGCATCACATTCAATGTTATTTGACCATTATTCATTTTTTTATTGGATTTTATAGATATTGGGTAACAATTTTCAGAAACTTCTTTTCCCACAATTTTATGCCAGTTATCAACAATATTGGTAAAATTATATCCGCTTTTTCTTAAAATTTTTTTTAGTTCCATTGGAACTACGGTTGAAAATGGTCTTAGTCCTTGAGTGTAATTCTTAGTTTTATTATTATTATTTTTTTTAATATGCATATAAGATTTAATTTATCAAAAAAAATTCTTGCTTGGTATGATAATAACAGACGCAATCTACCATGGCGTGTTGGCAAATATTCAAAAAATAAGCTTTATTATAGAGTTTTAAGTGAATTTATGCTTCAACAGACCCAAGTCAAAACAGTTATCCCTTATTTTAAAAAATTTACAAAAAAATTTAAAACTTTGAAAGATTTATCTGAAGCTAATCAAAAAAGTGTACTTAAATTATGGGAAGGACTTGGTTATTATAGAAGAGCAAGAAATTTGCACTCAACGTCAAAAGTTTTAGTAAAAAAATATAAGAATAAATTACCTCAAAAAATTGAAGAGATTATGAAATTACCTGGTGTTGGCACTTATACAGCGAACGCTTTGTTAGGTTTAATCCGAGATGAACCAAGAATTGCCATAGATGGAAACGTTAAAAGAATAATTTCAAGATTACTTAATGAAAAAGATAATAATATTGATTTTAATAAGTTTGTTTTAATAAATAAAAACAATTTATTTTTTTCTGGAAGAAATAGCGATTTTTTAGAAGCTATCATGGAATTTGGCGCAATCATTTGCAAACCAAAAGATCCTTTGTGTTTCCAATGTGATTTACGTAAAAATTGTAATTATTTTAATTCTATTAAAAAAGTTAATAACATTAAGCAGATGAATAAAAAAAAAAAATACTTGGATATCTTTTGCTATTTAAACAATCGGAAACAAATAGCTTTGACCAAAAAACATGATCAGAGTTTTTTAAATCAATTTAATTTACCAAAAATTCAAGATAGATGTAATGAGAAAAATAAAGATTGGAAATTTTTAAAAAATTATCAAAATTCAATTTCAAATAAGCAGCTGAATATTAATTTATATTATAAATTTTGTGATAGGATACCAAGAAATTTTTTCTGGTTTTCAATTTATAATAATAGTGAATTTGTTCCTTCTTTTACAAAAAAAATATTTAAACAAATAGAAAGTTTATTTTAATGAAAAAAAAAATTGCAATTATTGGTGCCGGCATTGCTGGTCTTACTTTAGCAAATTTTTTAAAAAAATTTTCTGACCATGATTTTATTGTTTATGAAAAAACAGATAGTTTACCTTTAGATGAGGGTTACGGGATACAATTGTCAGCAAATATTATTAAAATATTAAATCAAATCAATTTTAAAAATATTGAAAAAGATAAATTATTTCACCCAAATTCTTTAGATTTTTATTCTATCAATGATAAAAAAATTTGTGATTTAAGTCTCACGTATTTCAATAACAAAGAAGCAAAATATACTACACTTAGAAGGTCAGTTTTAATTGAATTTTTAAAAAACGAAATTTACTTACAACATATAAGGTTTGGAAAACAAATAATTGAAGTTTCTGAAATAAAAAATAAAATTCTCTTAAAGTTTGGAGATAATACAAACGACTTAGTTGATATTGTAGTTGGAGCTGATGGAATTTTTTCCAATACTAGATCTTTTTTTGAAAAGAAAAAAAGTAAACCAAAATTTAAAAAAGCAATAGCAATAAGGACAATTCTTAAATCAAAAAAAGAATTAATGATAGACGAAAATAATATTAGTTTATTTATGGGAAATAATTGCCATTTAGTTTTTTACCCGATTAATAGAAACATGGAACTAAATCTCGTTTGTATAATACGAAATAAGGATTACGATCCTGACAATTTAAGAACTTTAATAGAGCAAAAAATTTTTACACAAAACCCAAAATTCATCAATATTTTTGAAAGCGATCTAAAATCATGGCCATTATATTCAACATCAAAAATTCTTCCATCTACAAACGCAAAAGTTTTTTATATTGGAGATGCATTTAATGGGTTTCTACCGACCATGGCTCAAGGGGCGGGACAATCAATTGAAAGTGCTTTTGATTTATTTGAATTAATAAAAAAAGAAAATTCCGAAGTTCAAAAATTGTATTTTAAAAAAAGATTATCAAAAACAAAAATTGTTAGAAGTCGATCAAACTTCAATTATTTTATTTTTCATCTTTCAAGTGGCTTTTTAAAAAATATTAGGAATTTTTTTATGAAATTTTTATTAAAAAAGAAAAAGTTTATTAACTTTTATATTGGTAAAGTTTATAGTAATTAGTATTGTTTGGATGAAATAAATTTTTGTCTTAAAGTATCAATAACAACAGTCATGCCATTAATTTTACAATGCCAATAAGTCCAACCATTAAAACTTTCAGTCCCCATAATTTTAGCTGCGACTTTGTGAATTGAACCTTCTGCCGCCTTATACTTAATACTTCCATCAGCCATAATTTTTGCATTTACCGTTTTTTTGGAGTCAAATAACGTTGTGCCAGGTTTGAGTATTCCAAGCTCCACTAATGATCCAAAAGGCACCCTAGGTTTAGATTTAGTATTCTCTAATGTATCTAAATAGTTATCCTCAATTTTCTTTGTTAAGTTTATTCTTTTGTAAGCTGCCTCAAAATATCTCTTATCTTTCTCAATTCCAAAGAAGTTTCTTCCAAGTTTTTTGGCAACTACCGCTGTTGTCCCGGTACCTAGAAAAGGATCAATGATTAAATCATTTTTATTTGTGTTAGCCAAAATTATTCTATGAAGTAATGACTCTGGTTTTTGAGTAGAATGTACCTTTTTTCCATTCTTTTTTAATCTTTCCCTCCCATTACATATTGGAAGAATCCAATCAGACCTCATTTGCAAGTCATCATTCAAGCACTTTATAGATTGGTAATTAAATGTATATTTTGATTTTTTATTTTTCGAGGCCCATATTAAAGTCTCATGAGCATTAGTAAACCTTGTGCCTTTAAAATTAGGCATTGGATTACTTTTTCTCCAGATTACATCATTTAAAATCCAAAAATCCAAATTTTGCATGTGATAACCTAAACGAAAAATATTATGATAAGATCCAATCACCCATATGCTTCCATTATCCTTTAGTATCCTTTTACATTCAGTGAGCCAATTTTTAGAAAATTCATCGTATTCTTTAAATCCAGAAAATTGATCCCACTTATCAATGACACCATTAACTTTACTTGAGTCCGGTCGAGTTAATTTATCTCCGATTTGTAAATTGTAAGGCGGGTCAGCGAAAACCATATCAAAAGTCTTGGATGGGAGTTTTTTTAACTCACTTAAACAATCACCATTAATTATTTTATTATTTTTACTAGGCATTGATTGAATCAACCTTAAATTGAATCCAATTTCAATTTGTTTTACGTGAAAAAACAATAAATTTGTGCTTCGTAAAATTATTTCAACAAGATGTAGTATACGGGTTTAAAATTTTTTCTATGATGTGTTGATACACCAAATTTTCGTAAATTAATTAAGTGTTGTTTTGTTCCATATCCAAAGTTTTTATCCCAGCAATATTTTTTGAATTTTTTTGATAGTTTTATCATAATTAAATCACGATAAACTTTTGCAATAATAGAAGCTGCGCTAATACATTTAACTTTTTCGTCACCCTTTATTACTGTTTTACAATTTTTCAAACCTTTTGGAGCGAAATTTCCATCTATGAGTATTTTTTGTGGTTTAATTTTTAATTTATTAATAGCTCTTTTCATAGAGAGTAAAGTTGCTTTTAGAATGTTAAATTTTTGAATTTCCTTGACACTTGCAATACCAATAGAATGATAAGAATTCTTTTTAATGTGGTTAGCGATTTTCAATCTATTTTTAAAATTTATTCTTTTTGAGTCTTTAAGAAGACCTAATTTGATACCTTTTTTTAAAATCACAGCAGCCGATACTACAGGGCCAGCTAGACTTCCTCTCCCAACTTCATCCACTCCAGCAGTATTCATCTTATTTTTCAAGCTTAATTCCAATTTCTTTAATTTTTTCCCTCACCATTTTTAGATCAATCCAGGCTAATTTTTTTTGGTCTGGTTGTCTCATTAAAAAGGCTGGATGAAAAGAGGCGATGACAAAAGGTTTTGACTTCCCAAAATTTTTTTGTACCCATTTACCCCTCGCTTTTGAAATGACAATCTCCTTTCCCATTAAACTATTTAACGCTGTGCTACCTAATAAAATTAATATTTTTGGATCAATAATTTCAATATGCTTTATTAAAAAAGGCAAGTACCTATTTATCTCTTCCTCCGTGGGTTTTCTATTTTCAGGGGGTCTATAATTTACTACGTTAGTTATGTAAACATTATCTCTATCTATGGAAATCGACGCTAACATTTTGTCAAGTAATTGACCCGCTCTTCCAACGAAAGGTTTTCCCTCTTTATCCTCATTAGCACCTGGACCTTCACCTATAATCATAATTCTGGCATTATAACTACCATCTGAAAAAACAATTTTTGATGCGTTTTTTTTCAAATCACAATTTTTAATTTTAGAGATTTCATTTTTAAGATTGGCAAGGTGGATCTCTTTGCTATTTTTTGACACAGACTTAGCTTCTTTGTTTCTATTTATTGGTTTATTTTGTAAAATTAAATTGTGATTAATTAAACTATAGTATTTAAAAAGTTTAGTTAATTTGGTATTTATTTTTTTGGCCATTCAAATATGAAAATTAAATATTACTTTATATTAAATTTAGTGTTTTTTACAATTTGTTTTTCAAATTCGTATGCTAAAAATATAAGAAAATTTGACGACAGTAAAAGTGTTTCCATTTATTTTTCGGGTGTGTTATCCTCAAATAACAACGGTTACGCGAGTTCTTATAATTTTTTAAAAAAACTTAAAGGTCTAGAAAGTTCTCACTACAAATATTCTCAAATTTATTTAAACTCTTTAATTAATCTAAACAAAATACCAGAGGCATACAGGTTCTCGAAAGATCTAGAAAAAAAGAATCTTAGCAACTTCGAAAGTGAACTCATAATATTCGTTTACCATTTAAAAAACAAAAACAGAAAGAAATTTTTGGAATATGCTTACAAAATTAATAGCGCGAAATATTTAAACCCAATCCAAAAATTAATTTCAGAGACCATAATGAACTGGGCAAATATTAACAACTTAAGTTTTAGTGATTCAATTCAAATGCTCAATAAGATTGATAATAGGTTCGACAATATTAAAAAAATTCAAAAGGCCTTTTTAAATTGTTTCTATGATACAGATCAGACAAATGAAAGTTTCAATACTCTTATTTCAAATACAAATGTAGATTTTTCGCGATACTATTTTTTCTACTCAAATTATTTATTGTCAAAAAATAATATACAACAAGCAAATCTAATTATCGAAGATGCTCTAACTACTAATCCACGAAATTTAATTCTAAACCAATTGAGATCTGATTTGCAAAAAAGTAAAAATTTAGCACTTGCAGACAAGTTTAATTGTAAAAATATATCTCATTCTTTAGCCGAAATTTTATATGTTGTTTCCAATGCTTTATCTTCACAGTCAATTTATACAGCATCAAATTACTATTTAAATTTAGCTAAATTTTTAAATCCAGACTTCACATCTTACAAAGCGCTTCATGCAGAAAATCTTTTATCTAACAATAATTACGAACAAGCTAAAGAAATTTTAGAAAGTATAAAATCGAAAGGTGCGGCCTATAACTGGTTTTCAGTGAAAAGAATTGCATATATTTTAAATAAAAATGGTAAAGAAAAAGAAGCAATTACTTTTGTTCAAAATAATTACAAAAAAATTGATGATCCAGATATTTATACAACATTTGATTATGCAGAATTTTTGAAAAACAATAAAAAATTCAATGAGTCTATAAAATATTACACAATTGCACTGCAGAAGATAAATAATAAACATGTTCTTTATCCTGATATAACTGATGGTAGGGGAATTGCTTTTGAGAGGATAGGTAAATGGAAAGACGCGGAGAACGATCTTCTAAAGTCTCTTAAAGCTCGCCCAGATCAAGCATATGTGCTAAATTATTTGGCATACTCTTGGATTGAGAAAGGCGTAAAAATAAAAAAATCTCTTGAACTTTTAGAAAAAGCTAACACTCTAAAAAAAGATGACGGATATATAACCGATTCTTTAGGTTGGGCTTTGTTTCAACTTAAAGAATATGAAAAAGCCAAAAAATATCTTCAAAAAGCTGTTAATTTAATGCCATCTGATCCTGTAGTTAATGATCATTACGGTGACTCACTCTGGATGACTGGTAAAAAAATACAAGCCAGGTATTACTGGAATTACGTAATTCAACTTGAAAAAACTGAAACCGACTTAAAAAAAAATATAGAAAAAAAAATATTATTTGGATTGACTGAAAAACTATGATCCATGTTAGATCTCATGCTAAGATAAATTTAAATTTAATCATCAATAAAAAACTAAAAAATGGACTACACAGTATAAATTCTCTTTATTCTTTAATAAAGATTTCCGATATAATTAAGATAAAAAGAACAAATGAGAGAAAAGATAACATTATTTTTAAAGGAAAATTTTCAAAAGGGATAAGTAAAAAAAATAATTCCGTAAAACATGTAATGAGATTATTAAGGAATAATCAGCTAATTAAAGATTATTATAATATAACAGTTACAAAGAATATTCCTACTTTTTCAGGCTTAGGAGGTGGTAGTAGCAATGCTGCAAAAATTTTCAATTATTTCGTTAATTCAAAAAAAAGAGATTATTATTTAAATATTTTCGCTAAGGAAATTGGAACAGATTTTTTATTGTTTTCACAAAATCAAGGCTATCAAAAAAATTTATATCAAATTAACAACATAAAAAAAAAAATGAATTATCAAGTGCTTTTAGTCTATCCAAAAATAAATTGTTCAACAAAATTTATTTACTCAAAATATAAATTTGTTAAATTTGAAAAATCATCAAAAAAATCAAATTTTCAAAAAAAAGAAGTTGATAAGTATATTCAGTTGAGCCGAAATGATCTCCAACCTATTGTTGAAAACAAATTTCCAAAAATAGCAAAGCTGCGCAAAACTTTAGAAAATCAAGAAGGCTGTATTGTTGCAAGGATGTCAGGGTCGGGATCTGTATGTTATGCTCTATTTAGAAGGCAATTATTAGTAAAAAAAGCACACGCGAAATTAAAAAAAATTTTTCCAGGTTATTGGTGCGTTATCACAAAAACTATTTAAATATGAAAATTTATGATATATGAGAAGTCATTATTGGGGCATAGCCAAGCGGTAAGGCAGCGGTTTTTGGTACCGCCATCCTAGGTTCGAATCCTAGTGCCCCAGCCATGTTAATGAAGAAAAATAAGATAAATATTATTGGAAAAATTAAAAATTTTTTCTTTCCTTTTTACAGAAAAAAAGAAATTAAAGAAATTTTTAAAATATTAAACGAGGGTCAACCCTCCAAACAAAGGAACGCGATGTTTGTCGGTGGTTGCGTAAGAAATTTCTTAGAGAACGAAAAGATAGACGACATCGATATAGCTACAATTTTTTCTCCAAATGAACTAAAAAAAAAATTCCAAGATACTGATATTAAAATTGTAGAAACTGGAATTGAGCATGGCTCAGTAACTTTAATCAAAGAAAATTATAAAGTTGAAATTACCACATTGAGAAGAGATATTAAAACAGATGGTCGTCATGCTGAAATTGACTATACAAACAGTTGGCAGGAAGATTCTGACAGAAGAGATTTTACAATCAATTCAATTTATTTAAGTGAGAAGGGTAAGGTATTTGATCCTCAAATGGGATCCCAAGATTTAAAAAATAAAATAGTTAAGTTTATAGGAGATCCTAATTTAAGAATCACAGAAGACTACTTAAGAATTCTACGATTAATCAGATTTTCAATAATGTATAACTCAACACCTGATAATTCGACTATTCAAGCTATCAAAACTAACATAAACGGAATTAAAAAGCTTTCCAAAGAGAGAATATTTTTAGAGTTAAAAAAAATTATTAAATTAGAAAACTTACATATTATTAATGAGAAAAATGATCTCAAAGAAATTTTTGAGGTAATTTTCCCGGAGATAAAGCATTTAAATAGGTTAAATAAATTAAACTATTTAAAAGATCTTATCCATATTGATTACTCTTTAAAATTAAGCGCTATATTAATTGATGAGACAAATAATCATGAATATTTTTGCCATAAATACAAAACATCGAATTCTCTATTAAAAAGTTTGAAAATACTCTCAAGCGGGGTACAAGAACATAATAAAAATAAAAACAATTTTGAAAAAAATTTAAGACAAAATTTGTACAAATTTGGGAAAAATGAGTTAAAAAAAATAATAATTATCTCGCATCTCTCAAAGGGAAAATTAAATTTAAACTTAATTAAAAAATTATTAAATAATTTGGATTCATTAAAGATTCCAAAATTTAAAATTGATGGCGACTATTTAAAATCGAAAGGAGTTGTAGAGGGAAAAAAGATGGGAAACATCTTAAAAATATTAGAAGATTATTGGATAAAAAATAATTTTTCTATTACAGAAAAAGAAATTGATAACATCCTTAAGAAAATATGATCAAACGTACTCCACTTTTAGAATTTCAAAATTTCTTTCTCCCGAAGGTGTTTTGACTGTGACTAAATCACTAAGATTTTTACCAATTAACGCTTTTCCGATTGGACTCTTAAAATAAATTAAATTCAATGAAATATTGGCCTCATCTTGACCTACCAATTTATATTTAATTTTTTTGTTTGAATCTAGATCTTGAACACTAACTGAGCAACCAAAAATAACTTTTCCATTGTTTTCAATTTTTGTTACATCAATAACGTTGGCTCGAGCAATCAAATCGTTAATTGCAATTACTCTGCTCTCCAACTGAGCTTGTTGTTCTTTCGCAGCGTGATACTCAGCATTTTCTTTTAGATCACCATGCGATCTTGCCTCAGCGATAGCTGCAACTATTTTAGGACGCTCAATATTTTTTAGCTTTTCAAGTTCTTCTTTTATTTTTTTTAAACCATTAATTGTTATAGGTTCTTTTTCCATTTTATTTCCATTTTGCATCTGGCGGCAATGACATTAATATTGCCTCTGTATTCCCTCCAGAATTTAAACCAAATTTTGTTCCTCTGTCATATAAAAGATTAAATTCAACATATCTACCTCTTTTATAAAGCTGTTTTATCTTATCTTTACTACTCCACTTTGTTTTAATTTTTTTTTTTATAATATCTTTTGAAATACGAATAAATAACAAACCAAGCTCTCTCACAAATTTAAAATTCTTATCCCAATTATTTGTTTCGTAATCGAAAAAAATTCCTCCTATTCCTCTTTTTTCTTTTCTATGTGGTAAATAAAAGTAATCATCACACCATTTCTTGTATTTAAGATAATTCTTCTTATTTGAATCGCAAATTTTTTTAAGACTTAAATGAAATTTTTTACTTTCATTTTGATCTTTGAATGTAGGTGTTACGTCTATTCCTCCTCCAAACCACTCTTTAGTTGTAACTATAAATCTTGTATTAAAATGTATAGCAGGAATTTTTGGATTTTTCATGTGAGCGACTACAGATATTCCTGATGCCCAATATTTTCCAGATTTACCTGCACCTAGAATTTTTGATTTAAATTCCTTATTAAACTTTCCTGAAACCGTTGATTTATTTACGCCAACTTTATCAAAAATATTTCCGTTTTTAAGGATGAAAGAAACCCCACCACCTTCGCTGGTTTTTTTCTTGTACCACTTTTTTGATTTAAATTTCTTATTTGTTTTAAAAAAATTTTTTTCTAAGTTTTCAAATTCGTTGCAAATTTGAGATTGTAAAAAAGAAAACCATTTATCAACAATCTTTTTTTTTTCATTTATTCTCATAAATATTAATGATGGTAATTCTGTCTAATTGCTTCTGAAACTGAAATAGAAACAGCGGATACAATGTTCAGTGATCTTGCTGTTTTTATCATCGGAATTTTCAATCTCTCAGAAACTCGGTTATGAATTTCTTGAGGTACACCTGAACTTTCTTTTCCAAAGAGTAAAATATCATTTTTACTAAATTTAAATTTATAATAGGTTTTTTTACTTTTAGTTGTCATCAATATAATTCTACATCTCGCATTTTTATTCTTGAAATCACTGTAATCCTCGTACCTAAAAATTTGACAAATTTTTTGATAGTCCATAACTACTCTTTTAAACCTTTTGTCATCTAAATTAAATGTGCATGGTTCAATAATATGTAAACTCACCCCAAAACAAGCGCAGAATCTTACTATAGCAGCTGTATTTTGAGGTATATCAGGTTTATAAAGCGCTATACTAATCATAATTCCCCAATTTGTGTGTCATTCTGACCCTAGAAAAATTTTTTTTATAGTTTACTTAATTAATTAGGATTATAAACATTTAAATATGAACTTACCTGAAAAAAAAACAAGTAGAAGAGACTTTCTATTTACAGCTAGTTATACCGTGGGAATCGTTGGGTTGGGTGCTGTAGTTTGGCCAATGATCGATCAAATGAATCCTGACAAGTCTGTTCAAGCTCTAGCTACTACTGAGGTAGATATCAGTCAGATTGAGCCAGGTAAATCAATAACAGTTTTGTGGAGAGGTAAACCAGTTTTTTTAAAAAGAAGAACACCCGATGAGATACAACAGGCTAGATCAGTTAGTCTTTCAGAATTAAAAGATCCTGAAAGAGATGAGGAAAGGGTTAAAGATGGCAAAGATGAATGGTTAGTTATGCTAGGAGTATGTACACATTTAGGCTGCGTGCCTTTAGCTGACAAAGGAGATTACAAAGGATGGTTTTGCCCTTGTCATGGTTCACACTATGACGTATCAGGTAGAATAAGAAAAGGCCCAGCTCCGGTAAACATGGAAATACCAAAATATGAATTTGTCGACAATAACACAATCAAGATAGGATAAAAATGAGTGATCATGAATACGTACCACAATCTAAAGCAGGTAAATGGCTAAACGATAGACTGCCATTACTTTCTCTCGCAGCTCATTTAAAAGATTATCCAACCCCAAGAAACCTAAATTACTGGTGGACTTTTGGTGGAATTTTGACATTTTGTTTAATAACTCAAATAGTTACAGGAATCGTTTTAGCAATGCATTATGTTGCACATGCTGACTTAGCTTTTGGAAGCGTTGAACACATCATGCGAGATGTAAATTACGGATGGCTTATTAGATACATCCACAGTAATGGTGCCTCAATGTTTTTTCTAGCTGTTTACATCCACATTTTTAGGTCATTATTTTATGGATCTTATAAATCTCCTAGAGAAGTTATATGGATAATAGGTTTATTAATATATTTTTTAATGATTGCTGCAGCTTTTCTTGGCTACGTATTGCCTTGGGGACAAATGAGTTTTTGGGGAGCTACTGTTATCACAAATTTATTTAGCGCAATACCATTTGTTGGTGAAAGTATTACAACGTGGTTGTGGGGAGCTTATTCTGTTGACAACCCAACTCTGACAAGATTTTTTAGTTTACATTACTTAATACCTTTTTTAATTTTAGGATTAGTAGTACTGCATATCTGGGCTTTACACGTGCCTGGTAATAACAATCCAGTAGGTATTGATATAAAAAAACCATCTAAGGATACAGTTCCATTTCATCCCTACATAACTATTAAAGATATATTTGCTTTACTAATGTTCATGATAGTCTTTGCGGGATTTGTATTTTTTGCTCCAAATGTTTTAGGACACGCTGATAATTATATACCTGCAAACCCAATGGTTACACCAGCCCACATTGTGCCCGAATGGTATCTTCTACCATTTTATGCAATTTTAAGATCTGTACCAGATAAACTCGGGGGAGTAATTTTGATGTTCTCAGCAATATTTGTACTTTTTATACTTCCCTGGCTGGATACTTCAAAAGTGAGATCAACTGTTTTTAGACCAATATACAGGCAGTTCTTTTGGATATTAGTAATCAATGTACTAATGCTAGGCTACGTCGGGGCAATGCCTGCAGAGGGCCTTTACCTTCTTTTAGCTAGAGTAGGAACAGTTTATTATTTTGCTCATTTTTTAATAATCTTGCCAGTCTTGGGTTATTATGAAAAAACAGATCCTATTCCTATGAGTATATCTGCTCCAGTCCTATCAGGTTCAGCAGACTATTCGCTTGCTAGAAAAAATAATGAAAAAATTTAAAATTTTTTTAATAACAATACTATATCTCATTAATTACAATATTGCTTACTCTGCTGAGCAAATTAAACCAATGTCAGTTGACTGGAGTTTTAAAGGCTTAACAGGTAAATTCGATAGAGCCTCACTTCAGAGAGGTTTTCAGGTTTACAAAGAAGTATGTTCATCATGCCATTCAATGCAGTATTTATCATATAGAAATCTTGGCGAGCCTGGTGGGCCTGAATTTACTGAAGCAGAAGTAAAAGCTATCGCAGCTAGTTATGAAATCACTGACGGGCCAAACAACGATGGCGAAATGTTTACCAGACCTGGAAGACCGTCTGACAAATTTGTTAATCCTTATCCGAATAACAAAGCTGCTATGGCTGCAAACGGAGGTGCATATCCCCCAGATATGTCTGTCTTAGTAAAAGCAAGAAAAGGTGGAGCCAATTATATCTATTCAGTTCTTATGGGGTATGAGGAAAAACCTGAGGGTTTCGAATTAGACGAGGGAGTCTATTATAATAAATATATGGCAGGAAATAAAATTAAAATGCCAAAAGTTTTATCTGAGGGTTTAGTTGATTATGCTGATGGAACAAAAGCAACTGAAAGCCAAATGGCTATGGATGTAACAACCTTTCTTTCGTGGTCAGCTGAACCTGAGCTTGAGGAAAGACATAAAACCGGTGTAAAAGTTTTAATTTATCTAATAATTTTATCTATTTTAGTTTACTTTAGTATGAAAAAAATATGGTCAAGAATTGACTCTGAAAAATAAAACGTCTCCATCTTTCACAATATAATCTTTCCCCTCAATCCTTAATCTTCCTTTTTCCTTACATTTTTCAGAACTGCCTAATTTAATAAAATCTTCACAAGTTACAGCTTCTGCTCTTATAAATTTTTTTTCAAAATCAGTATGGATAACTGCGGCTGCTTTCGGAGCTGGAGTATTTTTCTCAATTGTCCAAGCTCTACTTTCTTCTGGACCTGAAGTGAAAAAGGTTTCTAAATTAAGTAAATCGTATCCTTCTTTTATAAGATTTTTCAATCCAGTTTTTTTTAATCCAACATCCTTCATAAATATCTCTCTTTCTTCAGCTCTAAGACTCATTATCTGGTCTTCAATGTCAGCACAAATAATTATAACTTTTTCGTTAGGATATTTACTTTTTACCTCGTTGCTATATTTGTTCCCGCTACTCACGCTTGTTTCATCGACGTTACAAACAATTATTTTTGGTTTAATACTTAGTAGGCCAATAGCATTTAAAAACTTCTGGTCACTGCTGTCTAAATTTTTTAATTCTTGACCTTTGTTTAAAAGCTCCAATGATTTTTTTAACAAAATATGTTCTTTCTCACTCAGGGATTTAATTTTTTTTTTTTCAAGTTTTTTTTGAATTACCTCTATGTCAGCTAGTAAAATTTCAGTTTTTATTGTTTCTAAATCATGTAAAGGGTTAATTTTTGAATTAACGTGGGTAATTTCATCTGAGTCAAAACATCTTACTAAGTGAATAACCGCATCCACTTCTCTTATATGAGATAAAAATTTATTACCCAAACCTTCACCCTTTGAGGCACCTTTCACAAGCCCAGCTATATCCACAAAGGTAATATTCGCGTATAATTTTTTTTTTGATTTTGATAAATATGCGAGTTTATCCAGTCGATCATCGACAACATCAACAATACCAATGTTAGGATCAATAGTGCAAAAAGGAAAATTTGCTGCCTCAGCATTTTTTGAAGCCGTTAATGCATTAAACAGTGTAGATTTACCAACATTTGGTAAACCCACTATTCCACATTTAAATCCCATTCAAATCTTGATTAACT
>MDSW01113338.1_pt1 | contig 21413 bp, 15 predicted proteins | sample 811171 | NCBI WGS metagenome assembly MDSW01 (sample SAMN05326641, study PRJNA326480) | marine metagenome | isolation source: seawater | place: Atlantic Ocean: North West | collected 2012 | reverse complement strand
TCAGCCTGTACTCCTCTCTCCACTCGACGGTGCAGTTTTGTACGATACGACCAACAATCTGCTGGAGTCACTCGATAAGCCGGTTCTGAATTGGAACACAGTTGCCGGAGCGACGGGATACATTGTTACAATTCGTAACGAATCCGGCCAATACACCTTCAAGTCGGCGAACTCAAATCAGATCACTGGTACAAGCTTCACCTTTGCAGACACGGTTGACCCTGGCTCCACTTTTGAATGGTGGGTTCAAGCGGTCAACGGATCCATCCCCGGTCCCTCTTCATCTCGATGGATTGTTGGAATCGGCGACCCCCAAACGCAAGACAACAACGACCATACGTGGACGTACGAATTCCAAACTGGCAATGAAATCGAGGAACTTGCTCACACCAACGTCCAAGATGTGTCCATTTACAGCGGACTTACTGAGACAAACCTTGAGGGAGACATGAACATAATCGGTGTTGATGCTTCACAAGACGAATATCGTATGTTGCTGAGCGCTGATTTCGGGCAGATTCCACTCAACCCAAGCATGAACGTTCACTCTGTCGGTTTGGCCATGCATCTTGAAGATTTTAACTTCGGAGCAGGTGCTACAGGAATGACCTTCACAGTGCACAGAGTCATCACCACAGGCTGGTCGGAAACCACTGCGACATGGAACGGAACCGGAGCCGCTTTGTGGGCTGCTCCGGGTATGCAGGCGGGTGTTGATTATGATTCAACACCAATCGACACATTCTTCATGAGCAATCTTCAAGCGATTGATACGACAATCAATTTCAATTTGGGTCACCGAATGATGTACATTGACGGTGTCCACAGTTGGGTCATTATTGGAACGCCTTCACAAGGATGGATGGAGGTTGAGTTCGCTGACAACAGTGAGGAGACCTTGTCCAAGCGTCCACTGCTGTTGATGAATTACACAGACATTGATTCCGTCACCATTTCACCAACAGCAACGACGACCGATGCAGATTCCGCAGTACAATTCAGCGCTTCGACCTTTGATTACAATTCACTTGTTGCAAGTGTGCCTGTTGTTTGGTCTGCAAGCAGCGGCAGCATCGACTCGACCGGATTGTTTACGCCGACAACTGTAGGCACGCATACCGTGACTGCCTGTTTCGGTGTCATCTGCGAAGATGAAAGTGTGACTGTAACACCAGGCGCTGCGGTTGATTTGGTCGTTACACCTCTTACTGCAACAATTACTGCGGATGAAACCCTTGAACTGTCTGCAGACGTAGTTGATCAACATGGAAATGCCGTACCAGGGGAGAGCATCACCTTCACTCCAAGCAACGGTACCATGGGTGGAACGTTCGGAGACATCTTCCAACCGTATGCAGTCGGCGGACAAACAGTGACGGTTACGTGGGAAACCACCTCAATCGTCGTCAACATTCTCGTTGAATTGGGTGCTCCTGCTGACATTGAACTAACTGGATGCAGCGGTGTTGTTCCTGCTGGAACAGAATGTGAAATTACGACAACGTTGTACGATCAGTACAGAAACATCATACCTCTCACTGAGGCAGGTGCTCTTTCCTACAGCGTCAACGATGGGCTTTACAGCGAAGCGACGAACATGTACTTCGCCAACACAGTCGGTATGTGGCAACTCTCTCTCACCTCAGCGATTGGTCTCTCGGATTCAATTCCGATACAAACAGGCCATGGGCAAATGGCGTCACTTGAGATCGTTCCATCCGCATGGGACATCACAGCTGATGATGTTGTTTTCCTCAACACGACACGCATTGACGTTCAAGGAAATCGACTCCCAGTCGTGCTACCACTTGCCAACTGGACGTCGATTTCGGATGGTGCATTGAACATCACACTCGATCATCCCGTTCAATGGATTCCGAGTGGCTTGGGTGGACGCGTCATCTCCGCACAATATGAGACCATTTTTGAGTCCATCACAATCAATGTTACCAAGGGTATCATGGTCGACATGGTCCTGATTGTTGATTCCGAGGATGCTGACGGTGAAACGTACAGTATGACTGCTGATGAGACCTTCGTTGTCAAAGCCAAGGCGAGCGACGGAAAAGGAAATCGCTGGACGATTGATGTCAATTGGACCGTTGCTCATCCCGATTGGAGCGAACAATCCGTCCTCTTGTACACACTCTCTGATGAAACAGAATTCATGCCTATTCTTGCCTCAACGACGGCCTATGTTGTGCGTGCTGAGTACACGTTCGACGGTCAGTTGTTTAGTGAAATTGTCAACGTTGAAGTTTCTGAGGGCATCATACAGGTGTTCACGATGGACACAATCGCTTCCAACGGTGATACAGGAACGGTCTACAACATCAGTGCAGATGAATCAATTGACTTCTCTGTTTCATTGAGCGACGGAGATTTGAACCCACTGGACGTGGATGTATTGACATGGATGTTTGAGGACACAGACGCCGGCGTTGTGACCGACATAACAAGCACATTTGTTGCAGACGGTTACCAATGGGAGGCAACCACAGTCGGAAACTATCGAGTTTTGGCCTACGTTGAAAACGCAGATGGGTTCAATTACACCCGCTCGATAGACATATCAGTCTATCATGGAGTGGCTGTGTCACTCGATCACGAATTGAATACCTTCGACGAGGATGCAGGTGAATCAATTGAAATTAGCATCACAGGCACAGACAGCGATGGAAACACTTTCCCGCAAGATGTTGAGTGGATTGAGGACGGTTCCCTATCCGATCGAGTCATCCCGGGTTCCGTCACTGGTTCCTACGCATACCAAGCTTCAGCTGCTGGAGATCACATCATGGAATACTCCACACCCGGTGCGAGCAACACGTTCGAATTGAAGATTTCACCGCAAATGATTGTTGACTTCATTGAAGTTGAGTTGTCAGCAGTCAAGGTTGATCAACAAGCATCCATCGACATAACCGTTCAAGCCTTTGACCGATTTGCAAACCCCATCCCTGTTCCGAGCAGCGCACGAGTTGATGCAACTGGACGCGGTACGGTAGAAAACACTGGCCAAGGTACTTTCAAGGTCACAACTCTGGAAAGTGGCCCTCAAACAATCACCGTTTCAGCGGGGCAAGTAAGTGAAAATTACGAGATTGAGGTCACCGGCACATTCGGCGGATTCTTTGCTGCAGGTGGCACCCTGTACTACATTGGAGCGGTCCTCATCGGTCTTATTGTCGCAGTCGTTCTTGTCCTTCTTGTCATGGCCTTGCGTTCAGGCAGAGACGACGATGATTGGGACGACGAGTACGATGACGAAGACGATGAGCCACGTGCCGCTCGTGGCCCAACAGGCCGAGCACCGGGTCCGAGTGGTCCAGCACCTGGAACGGGCCCTACTGGTTCACCTCCTGCCGAAGAGGAAGAAAAAGAAGACACGAGTTGGATCGTAGATCAACGCATGGATGATGATGGGACCGAGTGGGCTCAGAGTGAAGATGGAACATGGTACTATCGTGAACCAGGACAAAGCGATTGGGTCCAATGGCAGGATTAGGTGAGATGATGAGCAAGCAACATTCCGCAGTATTGCTCTGCAGTTTGTTGCTCGCTTCTCTGCTCACGTCCATTCCGGCAACGGCCGCTGGCCCACCTGCGCAAATCGTTATCTCAACGCCATCAACAACAATTTCCTCCGATGGCGTCTTGCAGATGGAAGCAACACTCTACGACGCCTTGAACAACGTTGTTGATGGGGAGATTACATGGTCTGCAAGCAATGGAACCATTGAACCAAGCGGACTCTTTTTCCCTTGGTCAGCCGGTCAAGTTACTGTTCGTGCTGACCATGGAGGTTTCAATGACACTGTCGTTGTAACCGTTGTCGCAGGTTTTGGTCAATCCATTGACATCAATACGACTGAACAGCCGCGTGCCAAATTTCCGTTCACGTTGCAGGCAAACCTCATTGATTCACACGACAATCCGCGACCAGGTAATGATGTCGTGTGGACAGTTGATGGCACCTACATTGGACAAGGAGAACCTGCATGGACGCCCCCATCACTCGGCCTGTACAAGGTTGTTGCTCGATACGACCAATTAGAAAAACAAGTGATCATGGAAGCAATAGCGGGTGAGCCCTACGAATTTGTCTTCCCTGAGAATTTGATATTACGAAGTGGGGAAGGATTGCAATTGTACCCTGACCTCATTGATTCCTATGGGCAAAAGATGAACAATACGCTTGCTGGAAACAAGGTATGGGATGTTGAAAATGGAACCATTACACCTGTAGGCTATTACTATGCCTCAGCCCCAGGAATCTGGAATCTCTCGGTCAGGGCTGGAGCGATTTGGGGTAACAGTACAATACACGTTGTTCCTGCTGATGCCTCCATCGTTGAAGTACAAACCACGCCCCATGCAGATGTTTACGTTTCAGGAGAAGTCTATCGGCTGGATGCTATTCGCACAGATTCACAAGGCTATTCTTCAGCGGTTCCAATTCCAATCGGCAATTGGTCGGTTAACAACGGTATTCTCTCACAAGTTGACAACGAGGTTCATTGGACGCCAGGACAAGCAGGTGAGTATTCTTTGCATGTCGTTGATTCCGATGTGCCTGCTTCGATTAACGTCGAGGTAATGCATGGTTCAGCGGACGTCACCCGACTCGTCCCAAGCCAATCCTCTGTATCTTCTGGAGTGCAAATGGCTCTGGTTCATGAAGCGATGGATTCGTTTGGAAATGTCTGGCAAATAGAAGCCAACATTACCCAAACAGATGGCGTTTTCGCAAGTGTTGACATTTTCGAATCTTACGTTTCTGTAATGCCGAAACAAATTGAAACGCTTGGGTTCAGCGCTAACTACTTTGATCCATCAACAGGTGTGCTGCACCAATCGCAATGGACCGATGAAATTTTGCCGGGGCGGTTAGCCTTCATCGAGTTGCCGGAATCTGGGACGGAAGTTGCTGCAGATTCGTACCTCGAATTCAATCCACTTTTCATGGATGCATATGAAAACATCATTCCCCATGTGGCTGTCAATTGGACCATTGCTGGTCAAGATCGCACCCTCGAAATTCGCATGGCTGATGGTAAATGGTACCCAACAGAAACCGGTGAACACGAAATTCGTGCAAACGCTGATGGTGTTTTTGCAGCCGTGCGAATAAACGTCGTTCCCGGTACAGGAACCTCACTAATGACAGACGGCGATGAGGGCTTGATCATCGAAGCCGGTGTTCCATCCGATCTCTTTGTTGAATTGGTCGATGTTCACGGAAACACAGCCCCCGCAGAGAGTGTGGAACTAAGATCCGGAGATTTCGTTCTTTTCGATGCTTCATCAAGCGGGCGCGGATTCTGGCAACTCACCGGTATCACAAGCGGAACCTACGACCTTGAACTGGCTCAAGGAGATGCGAAACACACGCTGCCACTAACCATCGTTCCAGGCCAAGCTGTACGGGTCATCACGGGCATGGCGAATGAGACGAGAAGTCAAGGAGAAGTCACCTTAATCACCGTGCATGCTGAGGATTCGCAAGGAAATCGGGTTGAGGTAAATCCCGAACGAACCAGCCTATCCTGCACGTCTGGAAAGGCGACGCACGTTAAGTCCGATACGTGGGAAGTTGAACTTGAGCAGGCGGGCTCGGACCGGTCCTGTACTGTTACGTGGAACGGGTTGATTTCTCAACAATTTTTTGATGTTGAATCCGTACTCCTAAGTGGAGCGCTCGGTTCGACCAATACCGCAGTCTCAATTATCATCGGTTTGCTGTTGATGATTTTCATTGTTCTGGTCGTCCTTATACGCCGAGGCAATCAAAAAGGCGATGAAGACGAATGGGATGAAGAGGAATTCTATGAAGTGTCAGAAGATGTTGAGGAGCAACTCACAGGCGTTCCTGAAATCGTTGCTGAAGAACCATCCGCAACAACTGTTCAGTCTCTGCCAAGCCAAACATACACCGAGCCTGAACTTGCTTCGGATCTACGCCAACAATTGGCGACCAAGGCCGGTCAAGTCGGCGTGATGCAAGCGGCTCCAGGAACGAACCAAGGTGAGACTGGCTGGTACGTTGATGCAAGCACGGAATTGCAGTACTGGAATGTTGGTAGCGATGGTTCTTGGACTCGGGCTCAATGATGGTCAGTGATGCTATGGGCGTTGAAGAACATCGTAACTGGTCCGATGTTGATTATACTAAGCTCCTGAATGGACAAGCCTTCCCACCGAATTTTATGTGGGGCGTTGCAACTGCATCGCACCAAATCGAGGGTGGTAACACAAATAATTGGACTCGGTTTGAACCTACTTCGAAAAGCGGGCAATCCAGTGGTATTGCTTGCGACCATTGGAATCGAAAGGAACAAGATCTTGAACTCATTCAAAATCTGAATGTTACGCATTACCGATTTTCTTTGGAATGGAGTCGGATTGAACCAACAATGGGTGAATGGGATGAGGATGCGATTGCTTGGTACAGTGATCTCGTCGATCGTCTCCTTGAGCGTGGGATTCAACCGATGGTGACACTGCATCATTTTACGAATCCACTCTGGTGGGAAGATTTGGGTGCCTTTGAAAAGGAATCCAACATCATTTATTGGATTCGATTCTCCTCGAGAATGTTTGAAGTTTTGAGTGATCGCGTGGAATGGTGGTGTACAATAAACGAACCAGCGGTTTACGCCTCGATGGGATACATCCTCGGAGAATTTCCACCAGGGGAGCGATCGTTCAAGAAAACACGTCGAGTTTCTCTCAATTTGATGCGGGCTCATGCCCGCTGCTATCGTACACTGAAATCCATGGCCAATGGTTCGATAACGAAGATTGGGCTTGTCAAAAACATCAACATCTTCGACCCGTACAGGCGTTGGAATCCCTTGCATCGATTCCAAGCAAATCTTCTGGATGGAATGTTCAATCGTTGCTGGATCAATGGGCTGAAAACCGGTCGGTTTAAGCCGCCCTCAGCACTTCGTAGCGTTTCGATTGAAGGATTAAAGGGAAGCAGTGACTTCATAGGTGTAAATTACTACACTCATCTCCTTGCTACACCGTTCATGCCAACAAAGGTTGAGATCGACCCATTGATTCGTCCGTGGGAAGAACGTACTGATTTTCGATATCCAATGTATGCAGAGGGATTGAAGCGCGCCTTTGAGATGGTTGCTTCACTAAATCTACCGATGATCGTCACAGAGAACGGTGTGGCAGATGACGACGATGATATGCGTCCTGAACACGTGCGCAGACATTTACAGATAACATCAGAGGCAATTGCTGATGGCCACGATATTCTTGGATTCTATCACTGGAGTCTTATGGACAATTTCGAGTGGGCAGAAGGCTATGAGCAATGTTTTGGTTTGTACCATGTTGATTTTGAAACTCAAAAACGTACGCTTCGCGAAAGTGGTGCACTGTACGCTTCCATTGCAAAATCGCACCGTATGCCACAAGTGGTCATTCTTGCTGGAGGTTTAGGAACCCGACTTGGTGAGAAAACCCAACATCAACCAAAATCGCTCATCGAGGTCGGCGGGAAACCAATCTTGTCCCATATTCTTGATTGGGTCAAATCTCAAGGATGCAATCGTGCACTTGTCCTGACTGGCCACCATGGGGAACAATTTGCAGGATTCGTCCATCCCGGAATCGAACTGACATTTGTTCAGGAACCTGAGCAATTGGGGACTGGCGGAGCATTATGGAATGCGAGAGAATCACTTGAGGATGAATTCATGTTGCTCTGGGGCGATGATTACCATCCAATCGATTATTCCTCGCTCGTCAAACATCACAGAGAGAAATCATCACCGCTGACGATGACCGTCACCACAGAGCATGAATCCATGAATCTTCATCATGAGGGTGGTCGACTGATTCAGTATTCGAAGCAACAAGAACCGCCACCGACGTTTAACGGATACGAGGCAGGAACATCCATTGTAAGCAAATCCGTTGTCCTCGAGCATGGCAAAGATGGGCCATGGTCTTGGGAGAACACGATTTATTCGGCAATGGCAAACGAAATACATGTTCACTTGGATTCAACAAAATTTTGGGACATGGGTACGCCAGAGCGTCTTGAAAAATTAGAACAATTCTTCAATGAATCCAGCCTTTGAAGGAACGAGAAGTGGATGCTGCGGCAGGACGCTATCATTCTCAACAAGTACCAGAATCATTCCTCCAAAGCCACCCCCCATCATTCGAGCACCTAAGACGCCTTCTTTGGATTGGAGCGATTTAACAATCGAATCAACCTCGGGCGTACTTACACCGATCATCCTTAGTGATTCATGCGTCTGATTCATCAATTCACCAAGTTGTTCGTTTGTAGAATTGAGTGCTTGACGAACTCGAGCATTTTCTTCTCTCACGTGCAATTTTTTCTTCACTTCACTCGTCGTCTGCCTGTAATCCTCTGAGTTGAGGGTTCGCTGAATTCCTGAATCGACAAGCTTGAATTTCCATGTGTTTGGGTAGGGGATGGTTGATGTTTCCAGACTGGAAAAATCGATGAGCGTACAGCACTCTTCTATTGAGTGCATCATCGCCATTTGGTCGAGTAAACCACAGGGGGTTCCAAGAACAACGTGCTCAAGTCGCTGTGCCTCTTTGCATGCATCTTGCCTGTCCAACGAATCACCATGAACGCACAACACGATACCCAAGCACAATGCTGCGGAGGACGACATACCTTTGCCGATGGGGATGTTGCTTGAAACGTTCAGTCGTGCGGGAGGTCCACCTGCCTCGCTCCATAACGCAACGACGGTTTCCTCGCCAAAGACGCCAGATTCAATGAATTCAGCCTCGAGAATCAACCGATGTTGAGATGCAAAGGCCAAGGAACAACCTCCTGCGTAATCTGTATGCTCTCCAAGAATGTTGATTCGACCAGGGATGGACGCACGGCGAATCATTCTGGCACATCCTCACGGATGTCCAAATCAAACCAAACCGGGTAATGATCGGAAATTTCGGAACTACTCATGTCTCGGTCAACGCCCCATTTACCGAAGAAGCGGCTGTCAATGTTGCTTGTCAATACAATGCGATCGTATGCACAGTGCGTATTTTCTGAATATGTTGTGTCTGCTGAATCGGGTACAACCCAGAGATATTCAGGGCTCCTAATATCAAGTTGATTCAAATCGTACGTCGAAGCATAGCCGCAATCTGCATTGAAATCTCCCAACAAAATGATGTCTGATTCTGTAGAATTTGTTTTGTAGGTCTCGACAACATTGTGAAGAGAAGCAGTTTCGTTAACGGCTTGGGCTGGTTTTGTATGAACCGTGATGAGTGTAATATTCTCGATATTCGTTCCGTTCTTGGACAATAAATTGAACGATCCGATGAAGGGCTCACGTTGGAATTCATCAAGTTCTGAATCGTTGTGCAACCATGATTCTTCGAACGTAAATCGTGAGGTGCGATAGTAGAACGCATACTGCTCTTGACCACCTTCATCGTCTTCTTGCTGCCCAGATCGCTCACTAAGGACCATTGCGTATGTCTCGTTCGTTTCAGCATTAATCGCATCCAAAAAATCGTAAGGAACGGTTTGATCCATGTCTTTAATCTCTTGAACGACAACCATATCATAACGCAATGTGATGTTTACAAGCTCAGATACAACATCCGTTTTGCCCATTTTTGTTTCACCGAAGATTTTGATGTTGAACGTTGCAATTCGAGCAACATCCTCACGATTCCGGGATTCGGACCGCGCTTCCGCATCCTCCGCCTCATCGGAGTCGACATCGACATAGATTGTCTTCCAGAGAGGACTTTCGTCTTGATGGACCAGAAGCTGAATGGTCATCGGAAAGAGAATCAACAGAGCAACGAGCATAACTCCTTGCAAAGCGTTATCATGCCGTGCCATGGGTTTGCATCGACTCCCCCGTTATGAATCATCAAGGTTCATTCAAGTTCAAGGATAGGTTCTTCACGCGAATCCATTTGGTCGCAACATGGCTGAAGAGGTCTCTGCCGAAAAGGCGAAAGAAATAATCGAGATGTTGACCGGAGGCGGCTCAATCGATTCGATAAACACCTCTTTGGCGTTAGGGATTTTACCGTTGGTTGAATCGATTGGTGACCATGATCTTCTTGAGCGTCTTGTAGAGCATGCGCAAAAGGTTGCAGCAGATGAGATCGAGAAAGGTTGGTCTCGATTTGAACACCTCAAGCGCAATGCTGGATCCATCGATGATATTGCAGAACTCGCTTTCCATGCAGAATCTCTGGAGAAGGGTGAACCGCTCGCAGCAGCAGTCTTGCATCACCACGCCTTGATGCTTCTTTCCATCGATGACACTGAATCAGCCCAGACATCAGTCCGACGTTCATTGACATTGAGAGAATCCATCGGAGACAAAGAAGGTACCGTTTACGGTCTGGCCGTACTTTCTCGATGTGCTCGCATGAATCAGGATTGGGATTCTGCAATTCTTCATGATACGCGTCGCCTTGAGATAGCGATAGCTATGCAGAACGACGTTCTTCACATGGAGGCTCTTGCAGACGTCGGACACGCTCAGGCAAGTCTAGGAGAACTTGCTACAGCATCAGAAATGTACCATGAAAGTCTGGATTTTGCGAAGCGTCTTGAGCATCCTGCAGGCGTTCTCGTGGCCAGTTGGGGGCTTGCAGACCTTGCTGAAATCGAAACCCGCTATGACGATGCGCTTCTCGTTCTGTCGGATGCAATGCATCTTTTCATGCAGTTAGGAATTCCCGCACCGGATCTACTGAAAAAACGACTACACGCTTTAACCTCTCTTGATGGAGAGGTCAAGTAACCAACGAACGGGTTATGTTCTTTGACGTAATGGGAAAAAAAGAGGCGAGTGTATGGAACACGACATTTTCTTTTCCATCAGTCAAACGCCCGATGCCGATGGGCATATCCCCAATGAGTTAACGATGCTGAAGAATTATTTCCAGCAATTGGAATGTGCAGATGATTTAGGCTTTGGAGTTGGTTGGATTGCACAAGCCCATCTTTCCACTGAGACACAAAAATCCAACAGCAAACCGGTTGTGCCACACTGGCAAGGAGAGGTTGGCCTTTGCACGGATTTTCCACAACTTGCAATGGAATCTTTCCGCAGAACAAAGAACATTGAAATCGGGAGCGCTGTTGTATCCATCCTCGCATCTGGAGGACCAATCGCACAAGCGGAGCGAATAGCCAACACGTTGCAACTTCTTGCGGTGAGCGATGATCATCGGCGTCTTCACGTAGGTTTCTCAGCGGGTCGTTTTGAATTCATGGCACGCCCCTATGGCATTGTCCCACGTACGCCTGTTGAAGAGGCAGCATGGCCCGCACTGCGAGGACAGATTTTTCTCGAAGCAAGTGAAATCTTCCTACGATTGTTGCGAGGAGATGTGGTTTCATCGGATTCGGTTCGCCCAACCATATTGACTCGTGAGAATTTCAGAAGCGATGAGGATTGGCAACGGGTACAAGAGGCGAACGGATCCTTGGATGATGCGATCAATGTTGAGCGACGGTACACCTTTGAGGACATCCGCATCGTTCCAAACACCTTCGATCGAAATCAGTTGGTTCTCGTTGCGGGAACACACGATCCGAAGGCTCAAATTTTTGTCAACTCCTTCTTACCGGTACGTGTGTTTAATCTTTCAATCACGCAACCCGAGGTTATCGAAGCAACGCATGAACGAATGCGGGCTTGTTTCCACACCGATGGTGGTTCATGGAAGCGGTCGGACATGCCCCGAACCAGTTTCGTGTTCGTGAACGATGAAGCAGGACTTTCGTCAGAAGAACAACGCGATGCTGCCCACAAAGAGGCAGAAAAAGCGCTTGGTGCATATTGGAGTGCACTCGAGGGAACCATCGATCCAAACAAGGTGCAGAATGCTGCACAGAATGCACTCATTGGCAACGTTGAGGACGTTGCTCAACAACTCGTACAACGCTTCCATCCGGACGATCGGGTCATGGCTTGGTTCGACTTCTTCAATCACGACAGCGACCGTGTATGTCGAAACATGCGTGCATACATGGAAAAAGTCGTTCCACGTGTTGAAGAACTTCTCGGAGGTGCTTGAAAATGCGAATCAATCACCATAAGCACTCCGCAGTAAAACCCGGTCGGCCGGGAAGCGAGTTGTTCCCCGATTCACCACTCGGTGAGCAGGTTCAAGGCATCCCAACAGGCCGTGACGTAGCTTGGGAGCCACTTGTGGACTATCGACGGAACGGCGTCTCAGAAACGACAATTCACGGCGCAGTTGCTTGGGCGCATGGGGATGAAGTCATCCACTCATTTGGGGGAAATGTCCTGTGCTATGGTCGCTCGATGATGAAGCCATTTATGCTCAAAGCATTCGTTGAAGAGCTGGCTGACCTTTCGTGGGAACAAAAAGCAATCTCTGTTGCGAGCCACAACGGCGATACTGAGCACGTTTCTGCAGCGCAATCGCTCCTTTCGGAGTCTGAGTGGCCACTGATGTTGACCCCACTTGACGTTCCATTGATTCAATTCGGTCGACAAGTTCGTCGTCCTCGTCGATGGTATCATACATGCTCAGGAGAACATGCTGCGATTCTGCGTGGCTGCAGGGAGAAAGGCTGGAATCGTGCGGGGTATACCTTGCCAAGTCATCAAGTGTTTGAGGCATACATGACGCAAATTCGACGATTTATCGGTGAGGATTGGACTCCACAGAGAATCGCAAAAGACGGTTGCGGCTTACCAACTGTTTCCAACACAGTCGCCGAACTTGCACAAATATACGCAGGACTTGTTCGAGACAAGGATGAGGATTGGATTTGGGAAGCAATGGTTCGTCATCCCGATCTTGTTGGTGGATTCAATCGCTTGGATTCGACCATTCTCAAAGCCGGTGAAGGGGCGGTCATTGCCAAGGAAGGTGCTGACGGTTTGCTCGGTTTAGCGATCGAGCATCCCGATTACCCAAAGGGCCTTGGAATTGTTATCAAAATCGCTCATGGTTGGAATGCACAAGCGACGTGGTATGTTGCTCGTGCAATTCTCGGAGTCTTGGGCATTGACCTAAGAAATCCCTACCCTCTGCATCGACAAAAAGCGTTTATTGTCCCGGGCATTGTTCCCGAGCGTTACATCAAGGAACTCGAAACCATTCCAACGTGGGATGAATGGGATCCCGATCAGGACCGATGGATGTACGATGCGGAGATGGATCTATGAATGCCTTGAATTTCATAAACGGTGTATTTGTTGATGCTACCGATGGACAAACACTGACAAATCTCAATCCTGCTACAGGCCAAACCATTGGAACGATTGCGAGGTCAAAGAATTCAGACGTCGAAGAAGCAGTAAAAGCAGCTGCTAGTGCACAAGAAGCATGGTCCTCGTTGGATATGCTTGAGCGTGCAACGTGGCTAGATCGTCTTGCAGATGGGCTTGAGGCACGGAAAGAAGAACTCGCCCATCGTGAGTCAAGAGATACCGGTAAACCACTAGCCTTGGCTCGACGAGTGGATGCACAACGTTCAATCGACAATTTCAGATTCTTTGCTGATTTTGCTCGGAACCAAGAACCTGAGGTGTTTGAAATGCGTGATGCAACCAACTTTGTGCATCGAAACCCGGTCGGAACGGTTGGGTTGATTACTCCATGGAATCTTCCGCTCTATTTGTTGAGTTGGAAGGTTGCGCCAGCGTTGTTGATGGGAAACACAGTTGTTGCAAAACCGAGTGAACTTACACCGCTGACTGCAAATCTCATGTGCGAGGTGGCTTCGGAGATCGGTCTCCCTTCGGGTGTACTCAACGTTGTTCATGGCTATGGTCCAGAGGTTGGGCAGGCAATTCTGGACCACCCTTCCATTCGAGCTATCTCCTTTACAGGGGGTACTGCGACGGGACGACATGTTGCTGCTTCGGCTGCGCCAATGTTCAAGAAACTCTCACTTGAATTGGGGGGCAAAAATGCAACCATTATCCTCGATGATGCAGATCTCGATGTGGCTGTTAACGGAGCGCTTCGAGCGGGATTTACAAACGGTGGACAGGTCTGTTTGTGCGGTTCTCGAATCCTCGTACATGCCTCCATTGCCGAGAAATTCACTTCCAAACTTATCCAGCTTGTCGACGAAATGATTTGCGGCTCCCCAGAGGATGAATCCACACAAATCGGAGCACTCATCAGCCAAGAGCACATGGAAAAGGTGGAATCCTACATTCAACTCGGAATTGAAGAGGGAGGAAACGTTCTCACGGGGGGTACCCGTGAAATGACCGGACAAGTTGGCCCCTCGCCTGAAGGGGCTTTCTTGAGACCGACCGTTATCGATGGTCTTCAGCACACATCTCGTACCGCTACAGAGGAAATCTTTGGACCTGTTGTAACCATTCATCGATTCGAATCCGATGAGGAAGCCATTGAGATTGCAAATTCTACGGAGTATGGCTTGGCTGGATCAATATGGTCGAATGACACTGATCGAGCACACAAAATCGCTCAAAAAATACAAACTGGAATTGTTTGGGTCAATACTTGGCTGCACCGTGATTTACGTACACCTTTTGGTGGTGTCAAAAACTCTGGTCTTGGACGAGAAGGTGGCGCCTGGAGCCTTGGTTTCTTTTCCGAGCCGCTGAATGTTTGCATCAAACACGATTGATTTCGTTGCCGAGCCTTTGAAATGGTGAATTCAATCGGAAGCATGAGGCAGAACAATGTCCGTTCACAGCAAGGCGACGAAAGTAACGACGCACACGCTCCAAGAAATGAAGCGAGCGAACGAGCCAATAACGATGCTTACAGCGTACGATTATTCTCTTGCACGTCTTGTTGATGCTGCCGGTGTCGATGTTATTCTGGTCGGCGATTCAGCTTCGAATGTCATGGCTGGTCAAGTAACGACGGTCCCTATGACACTCGACCACATGATCTATCATGCACAATGTGTTCAACGCGCCGTTGACCGTGCCTTGATTGTGGTCGACATGCCTTTTGGAACCTATCAAGGAAATTCAAGGCAAGCCCTTGAGAGTGCAATCCGCATCATGAAAGAAGCAGAAGGTCATGCTGTCAAACTCGAGGGAGGTTCAGAGATTGTTGAATCCATTGAACGAATTTTGACAGCAGGAATCCCTGTTATGGGCCATCTTGGACTCACTCCCCAAAGCATCTACAAGTTTGGAACGTACACGGTCCGCGCCAAAGAAGACGAAGAGGCAGAGAAGTTAATCGAAGATGCAAAACTTCTCGAGGAGGCGGGTTGCTTTGCGATCGTTCTAGAAAAGATTCCAAAGGAGCTTGCACAACGCGTCCAGAGCGAGTTGAGCATCCCGGTCATCGGAATTGGAGCTGGCCCTCACTGCGACGGCCAAGTTCTCGTTTTGCACGACCTTCTCGGCATTACGATGGATTTTTCACCCCGGTTCCTTCGTCGATATCTCAACCTTGCCGAGGAAATCGATGGTGCAATTCGCTCATATTGTGATGATGTTCGTTCGGGGGATTTCCCGAATGATTCAGAGTCCTATACGTCTTAGAGGTAATTGTAGGCGAGGATACTGCCTCCAAAGGCGCCAACGTTCACAGCCATAGCGTGCCAGAGCCCATAGCGGAACGGTGGAAAGTCAAACTGTAGCCAGTATGAACTGATGAACAACCAAGCGATGCAAGGAAGAAATCCTCCAAGATAAACAGAAGGAGTGCCAAACATCCAGACCATTGAGAGAGTGCACGCCGTCACTGCAAAACCCATTGCATATTCTCCTGCACGGTTCATTTCCATACCCACGAGTAGTTTGTAAATCAAGGGGGATGTGATGAGACACAATGCGAAAGCGCCATGCACTGGATTTGGAACAAACGTGTCAATTCGAGGCATGACGGTGAGTTGCCATATGCCGCCAAAGACCATCCCAATGACAAGTGGAGCCATCATATGGCGCAGCATATCGGAGAAAATTTCCTTTTGCGTAACATTGGGTTCATTGACGGTAGAATCCGAAAGTGCGTTGGATGGAATAGGATCCTCCCTCACCTCCGACATGGTTCGTGCTCAAACCCTTCTCGTTTGAGGTTTAGCCTTGCCATGCGATGCATCCATATGCGACCAGTGTTTGGTTGAGTCATGGCCAAAGGCTCAATTGTTGCAGGCTGTCTTGCTCCACACCCGCCCCACCTTGTCTACGCAGAAAACCCTCCACAAAACGAACCGACTTCCGAAGGTGGATGGGAGCAACTCCGATGGGGCTATGAACGACTTCGTGAATCTCTTTCCAAAATCGAGCACGACGTTCTGGTCATTCTTTCGCCACATTGGCAAACCTATGTTGGAACCCATTTCCTCGGACTACCAAACTTTGAGGGACTTTCGGTGGATCCTATCTTCCCGAATCTGTTCCGTTACTCCTACAATCTCGATGTTGATGTCGAGCTGAGCAAAGCCATTCATGACAAAGCAGCTGATGCAGGTCTGGCTGTGAAAATGATGGAAAATCCAGATTTCCGAGTTGATTATGGGACCATTACGACAGGGCACATGGTCAATCCAGCATTTGACAAGCCGTTGGTCGTTATTTCTTCGAATCGCTCCAGGCACTACTACTCTGTCGAAGTTATGCAAGAGATGATGATGGAATTAGGACGTGTGACTCGAGACGCGATTCATGAAAGCGGAAAGAAAGCCGTTGTCCTTGCTTCCAATTCGCTCTCTCATCGTCATTTCACAACCGAATCCGATGTTCCTGAGGACATGAGCAAAGAGCATATCGCCAGCCACGCTATGCATCTTTGGGACATGCGTATTATCGATTACATGCGAACGGGACAAGCCAAACGAATCATCGATGAGATGCCCGAATTTACTGAACAAGCAATCGCCGAATCGGATGGGGGAGGCCTCACTTGGCTTCTCAGCACCCTTTCTGTACCATCTTACCCTGCCACGCTCCATGGATACGGGACAATCATCGGAACGGGTAATGCAATTGTTGAGTGGCCATGTTATTTGCACGAGGAGGTTTGAGTATGGCCAATCCAATTTTAGCATCCTATGTTGTACCAGTCCATCCACACCCACTGTTGGTTCCTGATCAGAACGAAGGCTGGCAACGATTGCGTGATGCATTCGATGAAGCGCGTGAACAGATCGCACAAAGCGATGCGGATTTGCTCATCATCTATTCAACGACGTGGCCGAGCATTATCGGTCATCAGATTCAAGCAGACCCAAATCCAACGTGGACGCTTGTTGACCAGGATTTCCACGATTTGGGCTCGATGGACTATTCCTTTCGGATTGATGCTGATTTTGCTCATGCTTGGAACGAAGCAAACCATGCTCGCGGTCTTCAGAGTCGAACAGTGGCTTACCATGGTTTTCCAATCGATGTAGGCTCGGTTGTTGCGCTTAAATTGCTCAATCCTGATAATGCGATTCCAGCTGTCATCGTTTCTTCAAACGTTTATGCAAACCGTGCAGAAACCACTGTTCTTGCAAAGGCCTGTTTGGACGTTCTCAAATCATCTGGAAAGAAGGCTGTTGCAGTTACTGCAATGTCGATGTCAAATCGAATGTTCACAGAATTCATTGATGCATCCGACGATAAAATCCACTCACTCAAAGACGATGAATGGAATCGAAAGGTGCTTGAATTTCTGGAGGAGGGTCGACTTGAAGATGTCGCCCAACTTTCTCGAACCATTCATCAGCAAATACGTGTACAGAAGGTTGTCACGTTCAAACCGATGTGGTGGCTTTCAGCAATGAACGACAATCGAAACGACCTCACAGGCCGAGTGCTCGCATACGAAGCCCTGCACGGTGCGGGAGGTGCAGTGGTTCACCTCGATCCGACCTCGAATGGACAAGGCGACAAGGAGTACGATGAAGACGATGTGGATGTCTATCGTGGTGAACGAAATGTTCTCGATACTGCTGGTTCTGAAACTGAGCAGGCACCTCCCTCAAGCGATAATGGCCCTGCATTATGGAACCCCGCTGAAGGCGAGGATGCAGTAAACACCGATGCAGCACCGAAGCCAGTGGGTCTCTATCCACATGCTCGACGAGTCGGTGATTTGCTGTACCTTTCTGGTGTAGGGCCGCGACAGCCCGGAACAAACGCAATACCCGGCGGTCCTATCCGAGACGGCGAAGGCCAACCCCTCGAATACGACATCAAGGCTCAAACACGAGCGGTTGTTGAAAATATTTCGCGTATACTTGAAGAGGCAGGGTCTTCGATGGAAAAAGTGGTTGATGTCACCTCCTTTTTGGTCGATATGGATCGTGACTTTGCGGGCTACAATGAGGTCTGGGCTGAAACTCTTGGCCACTACGGACCTACTCGAACAACACTCGCTATTCGTGCACTGCCAACTCCAATCGCCGTCGAAATGAAGGTTATTGCAAAAATCTGACCCCCCTGAATTCGGTAATTTGTATCCTTAAAAAATGCAAGAGAATATATCCTAAGTTTGCTTGTATACATTTAGAAGCACGTACAGTGCAGTAAATCGGGGATATTGTTATGGCGATTTCAAAACCCAATTCCACCGTAATTTCAAAACTCGATTCTATCGTAGAAAAAGGAACGGACACAATCAAGAAAACACTCAAGCGAAGTGTGGGTCTTTCCGGTGTTGTCATTATCTCGCTCTCGGCCATGCTGCCAGGGATATTTGTCACCCCGACCTTCGCAGCAGACATTATGGGTGCTGGAATTTGGCTTGCATTCATCGTCGCGGCAGCAGTTGTTCTACCCGCTGCAATATCCAAAGCAGAATTGTCTTCAGGTATGCCATCGAGCGGTGGTTCCTATGTCTATCTTGAGCGAACCTATGGTCCAATGATTGGGACGATAAGCGGACTCGGACTTTGGGCATCGTTTTTGCTCAAATCAGGTTTTGCTCTGATTGGCTTTTCAGCATACTTCATTGCAGTCACTACCTATTTTAATATTCAAATGCGAATGATGGTTCTATCAATGAGTGCTTTGGTACTCATCACCATCGTGAACATTCTTGGTGTCAAGAAGGTCAAGGCAATTCAAACGCCGGTCCTCTTCGTAACCCTGGCCATGCTGATAATTACTTGTGTCGCAGCTTTCTTTGTCGATGGTTTCGACGGTGGCCGTCCATTTAGAGCAGCCTTCGATACGGATTTGTGGACACTTGCCGAAACCTCTGCCTTTGTGTTTGTAGCATACGCTGGTGTGACAAAAGTTGCCGCCATTGGTGGTGAAGTCAAAGATCCAGAAAAGAATCTACCCGCAGGAATGCTCCTTTCATTGCTCATTGCGACCATCCTGTATTCTGCCATTGCTTACCTCATGATGGCCGCGATTCCAGGAGAATGGTGGAAAGTTGATGGGAAAGTTGTCGAAGACCCAATCTATGTATTTGCAAAGGAAGTTGTCGGAACCGAATTCGGCATAGTCGCTGCTATTATTTCTGTCCTAGCCATGATTTCAATGGCACTTGCTGGAATTCTAGCCTCCTCGAGATTTTTGTACGCCATGGGCCAAGACAAGTTGCTTCCACCGGCGCTTGAGCGTGTCCATGAGAAATACGAAACACCACATTGGCCAATTATCGTAACGGGTGTTGCCATGGGTTTGGCTATCTTCTTCGTACCACTCAAAGACGTCGTTAAACTAGCATCTGGTTTCAAAATTATGATTTTCATCATGATTAACACGTGCGTCATCATCCTTCGCCAAACCAGTGATCGTCACGGTTGGGACCCCTCCTACAAGGGAATCTTCTACCCATTCATGCAGATATGGGGCATCGTTGCTGGGCTCTTCTTGATCTACTTCATCGGTGACAAAGCCTTCATTGGCGCCTCGGCAGCCATTGCAGCAGGTCTGGTCACGTACTTCCTTTATGGAAAGAGGTATGCGCAAATATCAAAGACACCGTTCCAATCTTTCCGTGAGTCTTTGACCGGTCGTAACAAATGAAGACGATTATCTCTTGTAGGCATCGGAAGTGTTCTTTCCAGCATCAATGAAGATGCCTGGAATCAATCCGTGTATGAGGAGTTGAATCGCGCCAAGTGCAAACCGAAAAGCGAGCTTGTAAGCTCCAATCATGTGCTCAAAATATCCCATTCCAACGTCGTCGAGGTGCCCCATAACGGGTGTTTAGAGGGGCTCCTTCTTGAGGTTGTCTTTCCACAAATGCACTTCAAAATGAATTGGGACGACTTCAGATGCTTCGAAGACGCCCACCGTCAACTGGGAGAGAAACACCACGAATCGCTCCAGCGGCTGGTGAAGCAAGGAATGCAATAACCGAAGCAGTTTCCAACGGATCGATTAATCGCTCGATGGGAACTTGGCTCATCCAACCATCATGAATCGCTTCGATGGATTGACCTGTTCGCTCATGGATTGATTGTGCTAAACTCCCCAAGCGTTCTGTATCGGTAAAACCAGGTAGAACGTTGTTGATTGTAATGGATGGATGAAGTTCTCGCGAGAGCGTCTTTGCCCATGATGCCATCGCTCCACGCAACGTATTGGAGACACCGAGGTTTTGAATGGGTTCACGGACACTGGTCGAAATAATTTGGATGATACGTCCGTAGTTTTCCGCAACCATGCCAGGAATGAGCAATTTGACCAATGTGTGGGCGGCGTGTAAATGACGAGCGTACGGTTGAGAAAGTTCCTCAACGCTTGCATCCAACAACGGGCCTCCAGGAGGTCCGCCTGCATTGTTAATCAGGATATGAATCGGACCCTTGTCAAGAATTGGCTGCAAACACCCTGCAATGGCTTCTGTGTTCTCCAAGTCCATGACAAGTGTTTGATGATCACCGTTTCCGAGTTCTGAGAGTTCCTCGAATACGGAATTGAGTTGTTCCTCATTACGCGAGGCGAGGATGACGTTTGCACCGGCTTTCGCCATGATACGTGCCGTTGCTGCTCCAATCCCCCGGCTTGCACCGCATATCAATGCAGTTTTTCCTTGTAGTGCATGGTTCTGAAGTACTGCTTGGTCTCCTAAGAGGTCCATGATTGGCCCTACAAGTGCCATATCTTAGTGGTTCGCTCTCAGAGCCAATCCAAAATTGCATCTTGTTGAACCAGCCAATCATCGCTTGCAGCATCAATAATGCTGTAATGATCGCCGGGGAGCCATACCTTCTGAATGTCACAGCCCTTCGCTTTCATCGCTCGTGCATAGGTTTCAGTCTGTTCGAGAGGTACATCGACATCGCGCTCTCCATGAATCAGGAGAACAGGCGAACGAGGCGGTAGATCGATTGGATTGACTTTTCTCCATAATGCCTCATTTTCGTACGGCGAACATCCCATCCATTTACGAACAGCATCGCCATCATCGCTCAGTTTTGCGTTATCAGCTCCAAACAAATCTGTGATGGGTGATTGTGCGATGGTCAACCAAGGTTTTCGTTCGGCCTT
>MDSW01088501.1_pt1 | contig 21419 bp, 19 predicted proteins | sample 811171 | NCBI WGS metagenome assembly MDSW01 (sample SAMN05326641, study PRJNA326480) | marine metagenome | isolation source: seawater | place: Atlantic Ocean: North West | collected 2012 | reverse complement strand
GTTTTTGGTTATATCTTCTGTCATTTTTTTTGCATCAGCAAATAACATTAATGTATTTTCTTTATAAAATAAATCATTGTCTATACCGGCATAACCAGGGGAAAGACTTCTTTTTACAAATAATACTGATTTACATTTTTCAACATCCAATACTGGCATTCCATAAATTGGACTTTGAGGATCAGTTTTAGCAACAGGATTTGTTACATCATTTGCGCCTATTACGAATGCTACATCTGCATTAGCAAAATCATTATTTATTTCCTCTAACTCAAAAACTTCATCATATGGAACATTAGCTTCAGCTAATAACACATTCATGTGTCCTGGCATTCTTCCAGCAACAGGATGAATAGCGTAAGAAACTTTTATGTCATTTTTTTTTAATGTATCAACCATTTCTCTTAAAGCATGTTGAGCTTGAGCTACTGCCATACCATAACCAGGAACAATTATAACAGATGAGGCATTCTTCATTAAAAAAGCTGCATCATCCGCATTACCACTTTTAACTGGTTTTTGATCTTTATTTTGTGTGGAGGTAGATTGTTCTGTTGCTCCAAATCCTCCCAATATTACATTAAAGAAAGAACGGTTCATACCTTTACACATTATATATGATAAAATTGCGCCAGATGAACCGACCAAGGCCCCTGTTATAATTAAAGCGGTATTTTCTAATGTGAATCCTATGCCTGCAGCAGCCCAACCAGAATATGAATTAAGCATAGAAATTACAACCGGCATATCTGCGCCACCTATTGGAATTATTAATAAAAAACCTATTAAAAAAGATACAGCTAATAATATCCAAAATAAATTAGAGGACTGAGTAAAGCAGAGTAGATAAGTCAAAATTATTATTGATATTAAAATTAAAGCATTAAGTAGATGTTGACCTTTAAATGTTATTGGAGATCCTGACATTACACCCTGAAGCTTTAAAAAAGCAATTATTGAACCAGAGAATGTTATGGCTCCGACTGCTGCACCAATTGACATTTCAATTAAACTTCCAAGTTTAATATTGCCTGGTGAACCAAGATTAAATGCTTCTGGATTTAAAAATGCAGAAATTGCTACAAAAACGGCTGCAAGTCCTACTAGACTGTGAAAACCTGCAACTAATTCTGGCATCGCTGTCATAGGTATTTTGTAAGCAATAAATGCTCCTACTAAACCACCTATTAAAAGACAAATTAAAACAACAATAAATCCACTTGAAAAATTTCCTATTGAAAAAAATGTAACTGTTATTGCAATTATCATTCCTAAAATTCCAAAAAAATTTCCTTGTCTTGATGTTTCGGGTGATGATAGGCCTCTTAATGCAAGAATAAATAATACACCTGAAATTAAATAAAAAATTGCTGATAAATTTGCAGATATCATTATTTATCTTTCTTCTTTTTCTTATACATAGCTAGCATTCTTTGAGTTACCAAAAATCCACCAAAAATATTTATTGCAGCTAATGATATTGCTAAAAATCCAAAAATACTCGAAGTGTTAAAGATACTTTGAGAGTTCCCAGATAAACCTGCAATAATTGCACCAACTATAATTACAGAAGAAATTGCATTTGTTACAGACATGAGTGGAGTGTGTAATGATGGTGTAACGCTCCAAACTACATAATATCCAATAAAAATTGATAGAATAAATATACTTAGTCTAAATATAAAAGGGTCTATTTCCATAAATTTATTTAATTAAAGTTTTTGCTATTATTTCATCCTCTAAATTGATGTTAATCTTATTGTTCTCTTTATCGAGCAAATTGGAAACAAAATTAAAAACATTTTTTGCATATAAACTTGAAGCTGAAGTTGGCAGTTTATTCAAAATATTTCTTTCTCCCATAATTTTAACTCCATTTTTATCAATCACTTTATCTACTTCTGTAAAAGAAGTATTTCCTCCTTGAACTGCAGCTAAATCATATATAACAGAACCTGCTTGCATATTAATTATCATATTTTCTTTAATAATGACTGGTGCTTTTTTTCCAGGAATTAAAGCAGTACAAATTACAATATCAATTTTTTTTAAAGTTTCAGCAAGTAAATCTTCTTGTTTTTTTTTAAAATTATCTGATGCTTCTTTTGCATACCCTCCTTCTGTCTCAAGATTTTCAGATCCTTCTACTGTTAAAAATTTACCTCCTAAACTTTCAACCTGTTCTTTTGATGCCATTCGAACGTCTGTAGCAAAAACGATTGCACCCATTCTTTTTGCAGTAGCAATAGCCTGAAGACCTGCTACTCCTGCACCAACAACTAAAACTTTTGCTGCTGGAACTGTGCCTGCTGCAGTCATCATCATTGGTATTGCTTTTTCAAAATTTGCAAATGACTCAATTACAGCTTTATATCCTGCAAGATTAGCTTGAGAGGATAATATATCCATGGATTGAGCTCTAGTTATTCTTGGTAGCAGATCTAAAGAAAAAAGATTAATATTTTTTTTAACCAAATCTGAAACTTTATCTTTATCGTTATTATTTTTTTTGTTCAAAACTCCAATTAGAATTTGGTCTTTTTGAAGTATAGAAGTCATTTCTTCAGATAAAAAGCTTAACTGAACAATAATATTTGCTTTTTTTAAAATTTCTTTTTCATCTTTTAAAATTTTTACTCCTAATTCTGAATAAAATGTATCTTTAATACCCAAATGAGATCCATAGTTTTCAGGCAACAATACTTCAAAACCAATAGAAATATATTTTTTTGCAATTTCAGGAGTTATTGCAATTCTTTTTTCAATTTTTTTATTTTCTGAAATTGAAACGACTATCATATAAAGAACTTATAATAATAATATAAACATTAGAACTAAATTACTAATACCGCGACAGTTCTCCACAACAAAAATTTGGTAAAGCTGTTCAAGATATTTTTATGGTTTCCATTATCCATAAAAATTACTTCTGTCTTGCTTTAAACTTTGGATTAATTTTATTTATTATATAAACTCTTCCTCTTCTTCTTACGAGTTTAGAGTTAAGGTCTCTTTTCTTAATTGATTTTAATGAGCTTTTAATTTTCATAAAATTTTTCCTTTAATAAACGAACTTATATAATCATTCAAACTTATTTTTCCAAATCTTCGAATTATCTTATTATTTTGTGAAAATTTAGTTAATTTTGAAGCATATCTCTCACCAGGTCTAGATTTTAAAAAAATTATTTTCTTTTTAAACATTCTTGCAACTTGAATTATTGAGTATGATTTTTTATGTGAAATACTATAATGTCTACATTTGTTAGCTTTCCACGCAAAATAACATGTTTCAACTGTATCATTTACATGTGTAAATCTTCTTGTTTGAGATCCTGGTTTAACAACTGTTAAAGGTTTGTTTTTTTTAAAATTATTCTGAAATATACCAATAACAGTTGCCATTGATCCAGTTTCAATTTGTCCTTTTCCATAAACATTATAAAAGTAAACTATTTCATATTTAAAATTAAACCATTTTTTAAAATTTTCTAATAATTCTAAATTTTTTGACTTTGTAAATGCATATGGTGATAAATTTTTATCATATCCTAAATTTCCTAATGAAGCCGAAGTTGCAGAATAAATAAGTTTTATTTTATTTTCTAAACAAAATTTAAAAACTGACTTAGATCCTATAGAATTTGACTCATAACATCGATCGAAATGTTGAAAGCTTTGATAGATGCGTGAAAATTCTCCAAAATGAAATAGAGTATGAATTTTTTTTTTATATTTTAATAAAATCTTATTAATCTTAACTGTATTTCCAAATAAATATTTTACTCTACTATTAAATATATGATTTTTTTTACTACCTGTAGAATAATTATCTAAACTTATAATTTTTTTTTTAGTTTTTTTTAGTAAAAGATTGATAAGATTTGAACCTATAAATCCAGCTCCACCAGTAACTACTATTAGATTTTTCATTTAGATGATAGCCTGGCAATGTCCTACTCTTCCGTGTCTTAAGACAAAGTACCATTGGCGCAGAAAGGCTTGACTTCCGAGTTCGGAATGGGATCGGGTATTACCCTTTCGCAATAATCACCAGGCAAAACTTTCTACTCTTTAATTTTAGAAAAGTAAATACTTGTTATCAAGATTATTATATTTATGAATTTACTATAAAACTTAAGCTAAATTTAATGCATCACAAAGAGTTTAGTCAAATATTAAAAATTTATTCTCTCTTTTTCATTAACAAGAGGTAGTGATCTAGCGTGAGAAAGTGTTATTGAAATGTATTCTCCTACAATTCCTAATAATATTATTTGTACCGCAGAAATAAAAAAGAAACCAATAATAATCGGTGCCATACCTATTTCAAAACTATCCCAAAAGAATATTTTGTAAAATAAAAAAATTATTGATACTAAAATTGACAACATACTAATTACTAGACCAAAAATAATCATCAATCTCAAAGGTAATTTTGAATGTTTAACGAAACCAATCATGGCCATATCAATAAGAGTTAATAAGTTATTTTTAGTTTTACCAAATTTTCTTGGTGGTTGATCAAATTGTAATAACCCAATATTACCCTCAACTTCACTAACGAGTCCTCTCAAATATGGAATTGGATCTTTGATAGATTGTAATATTCCTACAACAGATTTATCGTATATACCAGCTCCTGTAGTATCTGTTGTTAAGCTTGTGCCAGATATTTTTGCTAAAAACCTATAATAAAATTTTCTTATATTTTTAATCAAAAAATTTTCATCTGAAGATTTTTTTTGTAATAAAACAACTTTATGATTTTCTTCCCATTTTTTAATAAGTTGAGGAATTAATTCAATTGGATCTTGAAAATCTGAAGCAATTAAAATTGATGCATCACCACTAGATTGCATCAATGCATAATAAGGTGAAGTTATGTGACCATAATTTTTATTATTGATAATCACTTTAACATTTTTATCATTCTTACAGATGCTTCTTAAAATTGGAATAGTTTTATCATTAGAATTATTATCAATAATTATATGTTCATAATCGTAATTAATTTTTAAAAACTCTTCTTTTATTTTTTTACATAATAATTCTACATTTTCCTCTTCATTATAAGTTGGTGTAATTACAGATATTTTTTTCATTCTTTTACCTATTCATTTTCATATAACTTTTATAAGTCAAGTCAAATCCAGTAGATAAATCAATTTTTGGTTTCCATCCATAACTATGAGCAATAGAAGAATCTACAACTTTTCTAATTGTGCCATCTGGTTTTGATTTATCAAAAATAATTTTGACATTAAGTTTCATTTTTTTTTTTAGAAAATTTACATATTGAATAATTTTTTTTTCCTCTCCTGTTCCAATATTAATTAATGACTCTTTTGTTTTTTTTTTAAAAAAGAAAATACATGCATCGGCTAGATCATCTACATGCATTAGTTCTCTTTTAGGATTGCCAGTTCCCCATACGATAATTTTTTTATTTTTTTTTTTTTTTACTTCGTGCATCTTCCTAATTAATGCAGCAAAAAAATGAGAACTTTTAAGATCATAATTATCATTTGAACCATATAAATTGCAGGGCATCAAACATTTATAATTTGTTTTATATTGAAAGTTGTAACCTTCACACATTTTTATTCCAGCTATTTTTGCTATTGCATAAGGTTCATTAGTTTTTTCTAATTCTCCTGATAGTAAATAATTTTCTTTAATTGGCTGCTTACACATTTTTGGATATATACAACTTGAACCTAAAAAAATTAAATCTTTAATCTTATTTATGTAACAGCCATGAATTATATTATTTTGTATTGCTATGTTGTCATAAATAAAATTTGCTTTAAATTTTGAATTAGCAAGTATGCCTCCAACTAAAGCTGCAGCATTTATTACACCATCTATTTTTCGTTTTTTAAAAAAATCGAATACTTTTTTTTGATCTCTTAAATCAAGTTTTTTCTTGTCTATTGTGATTATTTTTTTATAACCATAAAAATTTAATCTTCTTATAACTGCAGAACCAACAAGGCCTTTGTGACCTGTTACAAATATATTGGAATTCTTATTAATCATTATAAATATTTTTTAGTTAACCTGTAACCATTTCAATATACATATTATTTAAATACAAAAAAAATTAAGTAAAGTTTTTTTTAAAATTTTTTTAATCTAGTTTATTTCATTAGCTTATTATGTAAAAAACTATAGAAAGTTAACAAATCTTAAATTATGTATAAAGTGTTAATTGAACAAACAATGTATTTTTGTTAAAATTAATATATAGCTTAAAAAATAAGCATACAAATTCACATTTAATGATTTTTTGATTATTATGAAAATTTTAACCATACTAATTTTTTCAGGAGACAGAATTTCTATTAAAGGATTGCTAAACGACATTACCAAAATAAATCAAAAAAATTTAAATATTCGCTTAATTGACTGGGGAGAAAATAAAAAAATATTAAAAAAAAAAGAAAAAAATATATTCTCATTTTAGGAAAAAACTAAAAAATTTTAAAATATATTATCAAAAAGGTAATTGGGAAATTAGATATTTAAAATATATGAAAAAATTTAATTCAAAATATACTCTTTTGATTGGAGATGATGATAGATTGAATATAAATAATTTCTCAAAGATTTTTAAATATTTGAATTATGATTTTTCTGGAATAACACTTTCATTTAATAATTATCAAAATAACAAAGATTTAAAGAAAAAAGAAATAGAGTCCTCTGATTTAATAAGACCATTTAATATATATAATGATATAAATGAAATAGGTTTTGTGAGTTGTCAAGTAATTAAAACTAATTTAATTAATAAAATTTCTGCGAGTGAGGAAAAAAATTTATCAAGAACTGATTTTATTCAAAATTTTATAATTCTTAAAATAATTAAAAAGTTTAAAAAATGGAAAGTCAGTAATTTAAAATGCATATATAGGCGAATGGGAGATTTAAATACATTTCAAAAAAAAGAACAATATCTTGAACGATTAAAATCTGAATATTTAGGATATTTTATTCCTTTAAAGAAAAATTTTTCACATTTAAAAAATAAAAAAATTAAAAAAATATATAAAACAATTTTTTTCAAAAATATTATTTCGTGGTTATTTCTATCTATTGTAAATTGTGGAAAAAAAAAAACATTTAAAAATATAAATAAAATTAGAAAAATTATAGATGAACCTAATATAGTAAAAATAACTTTAATTATTTTTTATATTTGCCCAATTTTTTTATTAAATTTTTTAAGAATAGTGAGAAGAGTTTTAATTAAATAAAAATTATTAAATTGATCAAAATAATAATTCATAAGAATTCTTTTATTATATTATCAAACTATATTAAAAATTTAAGAAAAATTAACAGAAAATGATTATAGATTTATCTAAATTAAGTGATGGTTTTAGCAGCAAGTTAAGAGTTATTAGTTATTTTTTAACAGTTATAAAAATAAAAAAACTCAAGAAAGAATTATACATTTATGAAAAAAAAACAATTGAATCACCTTTTTTATTTACAGATCTATGTTTAATAAAAAATTTTAAAATTTTTAAATTAAAAAAAAAACCAAAAACTAATATTGTATTTACTCCATACAATGATGATTTATCATTAAAAAAATTAAAAAATGAAAATTTGATTAGCTCTAAAAATGACGCAAAATTTCAATTAATATCTAAATTATCTTATAAAAACTTTGAACCAACTAAAAAAATTAAAAAAAATATTAATAAACTTAATCTTCCAAATAATTTTATTGGCATACATATTAGATCAACCGATAGGGTTATAAATATAAATAATTTCTTATCTAAAATTCAGTTTCCAGAAATGATTTTTGATTTTCAAATTAATAGTATGATTAAAAATTTAAAAAATTTTATAAACTTAAAAACCAAAATAAAAAATATATTTGTTTGTTCGGATGATAAATTTTATAAGGAAAAAGTTTTAAAAACACTTAATAAAAACTTTAATATTTATTCAAATAATTCATTTTATAAAGTGAATAATTTTAGACAAACTAATGGAAAAGATTTTCTTACAGAATTATTTTGTTTGTCAAAAAGTCAAATGATTATATCTACAGTGGGAGGAGCTGTACCTAATACCGCTTTATTAATTTCAAAAAAAAAAATTAAATTTTATAAGTGGACTAATATTTTTAATTTTTTTATTTTTATTAAGATATTTATAATAATAATTTTTTATACAAAAAGAATTAAATCTTTTTTATTTAATTTATTTAAATTTAAATAAGTTAAACTAATATTTATAATTCAAAGATTTTGTTATTTTTATCCAAACTAAACAAAATAATTTCTGGAAATTTTTTTTTAACAATTTTTTTAATTTCATCAACATAAGAAAGTGCAAGAATAATAATTACTTCAGGTTTGCGTTTTAATGATTGAGATAGTGAAAAAACCTGTATTGATGTATTTGGAATATAAAGTCCTTGTTTATTAGGATCGCTATCGATAACACCATCAATATGTGTCGAAATATTTTCTGTAAATCCTGAAAATATAGATAATGTTTTAGCCCCACATCCAAATATCATAATTTTTTTTTTAGAGGATAGAGGTTTGATTTTTTTTAGTAAATTACCACATACTTCCTCGCGCTCATTTATTAGATCGTTAAGACATTTATTAAACAACTTCTCTGTATCATTTCTTACCCACAATTCTAGATAATCACCACCAAAAGTCTCATGACAACTAATAACATTAAAACCTGCTTCTGATGCAAGTGCTACTAAAGAATTTATTGAATAGTAATTTAAATGATCTGGAAAAAATTCATAAAAACGTTTTTTCCAAATGGCCTTATAACCATTTGGAACTTCTATTAAACCAACTGCTTTTGGATTAAGCATTTTCTTTATACCCAACAAAACATCTAGCGGATCTGATAAATGTTCAAAAACCTGTCGTGCGACGAAAGAATCGAAGGTGTCCTTTGTTATTTTTTTAGAAGAATTAACATAGCCATTAATTATTTTATATCCATCTTTAATAGCAGAAGCAGAAAATCTAGAGCTTGGCTCTATGCCAACCAACCTTGGAATTTTATTTATAGCATGTTTTAAAAAAGAGCCATCCCCACATCCTATTTCAATCAATGACTCAATAGAGCCTTCTCTTTCTTGATAAATACTAATTAATCTCTCTAATTGTTGTTTTTGTAATTTCTGGATTTCATTAGAATAACTAGTTGTCATTAGATAATTGTCATAATATTTTCCATCATTTACAGAAATGTTATCTCCAATATGAATGTGTTGAATTTCTTTATTCCAATTAAGATCGATTTTATCGGAACTTAATTTATAATTAGGAATATCTGCTAAATATGAAACATTTATAGGAACTCGATCTAACGAGCCTATAAACTTAAAATTAGATTTATTTTTAAAAATTTTCATTTATTTAAACTTCGAAAATGTTTTTATCTATATTGCTTTTTTTATAATTGTTGAGATAACAAGGCCTTTTTGATCTTTTGCAAATATATTTAAATTTTTATTAATCATTCTAAATATTTTTTATTTCATCAGTAATCATTTCATTTATTAAAGTTTTTATATGAATTTTTGGGGTCCATCCAAGTTCTTTTTTAGCTAAAGAAGAATCACCTTTTAAAGAATTTACTTCAGTTGGCCTAAAATATTTAGTGTCAATTTCAATTATTGGTTTATTATTCCAATAAGCTTTTTCATTTTTATTTTTACCCTTCCAAATAATTTTCATATTTAAATTTTTACAAACTAAATTTACAAATTCTTTAACAGTATATTGTATTCCAGTTGCTATTACATAATCTTTAGGCTTTTTCATTTGTAACATCTTCCACATTGCATAAACATAATCTTTAGCATGTCCCCAATCTCTTTTTGCATAAAGATTACCTAAATAAAGTTTATTAGATTTTTTTTTTAAAATTTCACACAAACCTCTAACAATCTTTTTTGTTACAAATGTTTCACCTCTTACTGGACTTTCGTGATTGAACAAAATTCCATTACACGCATAAATTCCATAAGCTTCCCTATAATTAATAGTAATCCAATGAGCATAAAGTTTTGCTGCTGCATATGGGCTTCTAGGATAAAATGATGTTTTTTCACTTTGTGGAGGTTTGGATGCTCCAAACATTTCGGATGTTCCTGCTTGATAAAATTTAGTTTTTTTTTCTAATTTTAAAGTTTTAATAGAGTCTAAAATTCTTAACGTACCAATAGCATCAACGTTAGCTGTATATTCCGGTACTTCAAATGATACACCAACATGTGATTGTGCACCTAGATTATAAATTTCATCTGGTTTCAAAAGTTGTATATTTTTTAAAACAGATAAAGAATCTGTTAAATCTCCATAATGTAAATGAAAATTATTTTTTTTTGCATGTCTATCCTTGTAAATATCATCAATTCTAGTTGTGTTAAAAGAAGAAGCTCTTCTCTTGATACCATGAACAAGGTATCCTTTTTTTAAAAGAAATTTTGCTAAATAAGATCCATCTTGTCCGGTAACTCCATAGATTAAAGCAATTTTTTTTTTCATTTATTATTTAATTAAATTCCCTAATAAATAGTTAATTTTAAACTTGGATACAAATAAAAAATTTCTAATTGGCTCAGTTTTAGGTTAAAAAAGAATTAATTTTTTTTGACTATTTTTTTTATTGATTTAAATAAATGATCATTCCTATTAGACATTTTTTGTACATGTTTATAACTATATTTTTTAAAAAAATTCTTAAGTTTATTTAGTTCATAACTTTCAACTAAAATATACTTAAATGTATATTTTTTATAATTTATCCCTTTTAAAACCTGAAATTCATCTCCTTCAACATCTAATGAAAAAAAATCTATTATCTTTGGAGCTTTAATTTTGTTTAGTAAATAATTCAAATTTGCAGATTTAACTTTAATTTCAACTCTAGTATCAATATCATCAACAGTTGATCTTGTGCTCAAAGTATCTTTTGGATTTACTTTTAATAATACGTTTTTTTTTTTATAACTAAATGATCTTAATGCTCTTTTAAAAAAAAAATTTCTATTACTTCTATTTTTTTTTAATTCATCAAAAACTTTATTTACAGGTTCTATTAACAATCCTTTCCACCCAAGTATCTTTTCAAAATACCAAGTATTAGATTGGTTGACACCATCATTAGCACCACATTCTATATAAAATCCATCTTGATAATTAATGTATTTCAACATTCTTTTGTCTAATCCATTGTATCCATTAAATTTTTTAAACTTTTTAAAATAAGTTTTTATTTTAACTGGAAAAAGACCTTTAAAATTTAAAATTAATTTTTTTATCATTTTTTTTAGATTTTATTACTTATTCTTTTGTAATGTGTAATAAACTATAAATATTTCCAATACATCTAAAAAAGTATTTTTTGTTAAATGAAAGTGATTTTACTAAAGACATACAAAATCTCAATAATGACCCTATAAAAAATAATTTTTTAGATAATTTATGTTTTTTTATAATTTTATACCGATTAACAATCTCTACAACGCCAAATCTAAAACTACTTCTGTCAATATTTTCAGGGTGTAAAAATTTTGCCTCTGAAGAAATAAAAATTTTTTTATTTTCTTTCATTAAATTCAAACTAAAATCTAAATCTTCTAAATAACTGTAATCTCCAAATGACTCATCAAATTTAAAATTTTCAATATCTTTTTTTTTATATATGCAAATTGTTGTAAAAACCCAATCAGCAAAAATATTTTCTTCAAGATTTAGTATTTTTGAGTGCCAACCACTTTTAGAAATTTTTCCTGGTGTTGATGGATAAATATCCAAATATTGAATTAATCTATTTTTTTTTAATTTATCAAAAAAACTGTATTTTACATCTTCTATTTGATTAAATCCAAATCCACCTATATTGTTATCTTCGCTATACTTATTAATACATTCATTCATTTTTTGAAAAGTATTTTCCATAATTATTACATCATCATCCATAAACATTACAAAATCATTATCTTTTATTTTTGTTAAACCAAAATTACGTTGATAAGAAGTACAAGCTTTTGTATGGAAATATTTAATATTATATTTTTTAAATTCATTTTTAATCTTTTCTGAATGTATTACGTTTGAACTATCAACAATAATTATTTCATTAAAATTTAATTTAAAATTAATTAATTTATGAATTAATCCAATGAGTTGATTAGATCTATTTTTTGTTGGTATTATTAATGAAGTTTTGTTAGTAAACATATAATTAATTTTGACTAGATATTAATACAAAAGCCACAAAAATGACCTTAAATAAAAATAATAATATATTAAATAAAAACAATATTATAATTATTTTCTTTTTATTTATTATTATTAATTATGCTTTCTTTAATTATCGAATTCTTTTTCGAGAAAATAGTTTTATTCTTGGAGATTGGTTAATTAATTATAGCGGTGGATTTGTTAAAAGAGGACTAATAGGTCATTTTTTTTATTTAATATCAAAATCTTTTAATATTTCTATTATACATATTATATTTTTTTTTAGCACTTCTATTTATATTTTTTATCTATATTTTTTTTATCAAATAATCAAAGATAAATTAGATAATAATTTAATTATTATTTTTTTATTTTTACCATCGACTTTTTTATTTAATTTTTTTGATCCTCTAACAGTAGGTAGAAAAGAGATTTTAGTTTTTTTCTTTTTTTCTTTTTATTATCTTTATATAGATAAAATAAAAGAAAATATAAATTTTAAAATTTTAACATTTTTTTTAAGTATAATAATAATGCTTACACACGAATTAATATTTTTTTTTATCCCTTACATGTTTGCGATAAAATATTTTCATATTAAAAAAAATTTTGAGAAATTTAATATTAAAGATTATTATTTAGAAATTTTAATCTTTATATCTACATTAATATTAGTAATTATTATTATTAATTTTAGCCATATGCATGATAATAATACTTTATGTAATTCTGTTCTTGATGTAGGGATCTCTACTGATGTATGTAATGGTACAATAAAAGAATTTGGGGTAAAAATTGGTGTTGGATTTTTAGTTCTGCTCCCATATTTCCTGGAAAGAAATTACTTCATAAACTATTCTTTATATTTTTTATTATCTTTACTTCCTTTAGCTCTAATAATTTTTTCTTCAAGTAATAAAAATCAAAATAAATTAATATTAATATTTTTATCAATTTTTTGTTTACTATTTTCATTAACTTTTTTTAATATAGTAAATGATTGGGGTAGATACTTTAATATTATTTTTATATTACAATTTTTAATTATTTTAAAATTTATAGAAATAAATAAAGATCAAAACGAAATAAAATTTTATATAAACAAATATATATTATTAATTCTTGTTTTTTTTTATTTAACAAGCTGGCATATGCCTCATTGTTGTAATCCATCTATAGGAAAAGGTTATAGCGATATTTATGTTAGAATTAAAAAAAGAATATTAGATAATAGCAATGAAAGTACTAAATATAAAGATTTACCAAGAGAATATTTAAGAAAATTTTTTAATATTGATTAATATAATCCAATATTTGTTTTTGTGTAAAATTTAAAATATTTTTTTTATTTTTTTTATAAGCCTTGTGCCATTCTGAAATAAATTTAATTGATTGATTAATATTATATTTAGGTTTCCATTTTAATGTTTTTTTAGATTTTTCAGAACTTAATTTTAAAATATCACTTTCCTTATAATTATTTTTTTTATTATATCTTTCATAAATCTTTATAGGATTTTCCATACTGTTATTTAAGATAGAAATAATTTTTTTTACTTTTAAATTATTAGAATTTTTTGGACCAAAGTTCCAAGCACCATTAATTGAGTTCTTTTTTTTACCAATATACATTAATAATAACAAGTATCCATACAGAGGTTCTATTACATGTTGCCAAGGTCTTATTGCGTTTGGATATCTTAAAATTAATTTTTTATTATTTTCCAATGCTCTAAAAAAATCAGGAATAATTCTATTTGTTGCAAAATCTCCTCCTCCAACAACATTTCCAGCTCTGGCAGTTACACATGAAATTTTTATTTTTGATAAAAATGAATTATAATATGATTTAGAAATCAATTCAGCACAAGCTTTTGAGTTGCTATAAGGATCATATCCTCCTAATTCGTCATCTTCTTTAAAATATTTTTTTTTATTTATATTTTTATAAACTTTATCTGTAGTAACAATTAAAGCATTTTTAATAAATTTTAACTCATATAAAATATTTAATATATTTAAAGTTCCTATCGTATTAACTTCATATGTATATTTTGGATGATCATAAGAAAATCTTACCAAAGGTTGTGCAGCCATATGAATTAAAAAATCAGGGGAACTTTTTTGAATAGTTTTTTTCATTTTGGAGTAATCTCGAATATCACCAATAACAGATTTAGTAATAAGTTTATCTAGATGAGCAATATTGTATAAGCTAAGTTTTTTTTGTTTTAATGAATAACCATAAACTTTAGCTCCTAATAAATGAAAAAAAATAGTTAACCAACTACCTTTAAAACCTGTATGACCAGTTATAAAAATTTTTTTGTTTTTCCAAAATTTTTTTAGTCTAATAATTCTATTACTCATCCCATATTTTCCAGGGAGGTTTTTTAGAATTCCACAAGTCTTCTAAAACATTTTTGTCTCTTAAAGTATCCATTGCATACCAAAAACCTTCAAATTTAAAAGCTGATAATTGTTTATCATTTGCTAATTTTTCTAAAGGTTCTCTTTCCCAAATGCATGGTGCTTTAGAAATATATTTAAAGATTTTTTTGTTTAGAATAAAAAATCCTCCATTTACCCATCCACCTTCACCTTTTGGTTTTTCAAGAAATTTATTAACATTATTTTTTTCTAATTCAATTGCTCCAAATCTTGCAGCTGGTTTTACTGCTATTAATGTTGCTAGTTTTTTATTTTTTTTATGAAATTTTATTAATTCTTTAATATTAATTGATGAAACACCATCTCCGTATGTTAAACAGAATTCTTCACCAACAAAATTTTTAATTTTTTTTATTCTATCACCTGTAAAAGAGTCCGCACCAGTATCAACTAATGTAATATTCCAAGGTTCTGTAGTTTTTTTATGAACTTTAATTTTATTTGATCTAACATTTACTGTTATATCTGTAGTATGAAGTGAATAATTTATAAAATATTCTTTAATTAAATAACCTTTGTAGCCGCAGCAAATAACAAAATCATTTAATCCATACGTTGAATAAATTTTCATAATATGCCAAATAATTGGTTTGCCACCTATCTCAACTAATGGTTTAGGTTTAACAACACTTTCTTCAGAAATTCTTGATCCAAGACCTCCAGCTAATATAACAACTTTCATAAAATTAATTTTAAATTAAAATGAATATATTTAAGTAACAAAAAAATACAATTATATATATCTTTATTTAATTATTTTATGAATATGAATTTTTTTCAAAAAAAAAAAACTGAAGTATTAATTCATTTTTGTGTAATTGGATTAATATTATCCTCAATTTATCTTGGTTTCGAACATAGTGTTTATAATAAAGATTATCATCACTCTTTTTTTATTCTAGGAATGATAATAGATTATAAAAATGGATTAAGATTATTTGAAGATATATTTTTACAATATGGCCCTGGTCAAATTCTATTTTTCGATTTTATAAGTAATTTTATTGATATAAATATTGTTTCTATTTCTAAAATAACTACTTTAATTTATTCATTAAATTTATTTATTTTATTTAAAATATTTAAAAAAATTTCATCTACACTAATTGCATTTTTTTTAATATTTATAATTTTTTTGATTCATCCATATAATATTTATCCTTGGCCAGACTATTTTTCTGGAATATCTCTTAGCTTATTTTTTTATTTTTTTTTAAAAAAAAATTCAAATTATAATTTTTTTCTGTGTTCGGTATTTTTATTTTTAGCTGTTTTTTTTAGAAGTACATATCTTATTAATATTTTAATTTCTATAATTGCTTTTAGTTTATTTTTATATTTTTTTGGAAAAAAAAATGTTTATAAAAATATATTTAATTCATTTTTTTTATTAGCTTCAATATATTTTATAATACTTTTTTATTTTGACTCACTATTTGAATTATTTAATCAAAGTATAACATTTATCAGAGCATACGCTGGAGAAACAAAACATATAAATTTATATAATAAAATAACTTCATATGTCGGAGCATATGGTTTTATAATATTAAAAATTTTTTACTATGCTTTTAGATCGGCTCTTAATTTATTTAATATATCAAATTTTGAAAATTTGATATTTGTTTTTTTTATAATAGTAAATTTTTTTTATTTTTTAAAAATTTTTAAAAAAAAATTAAATTTAAATGATGAAGAAAAAAAATTTCTTTTTATTTCGATATTAGGTTTATCAGGTTTTGTTCAAGCAGTAATGTTGATGGAAATTTTTAGAATAATTAATGCTACAATAGGAATTTTTTTAACTGGATTATTTTTTTTTCAATACGACAAAATAAATTTATTTACTAAAAAGTATTCTAAAGTAATTCTATTATTTATATTTGTTTATGGAATAACACTATATTCAAAATTTAATATTATTGAATATGATAAAAAAAATTATAACTCATTTAATAATTTACATTTTAAAAATAAAAAATTAGATAATGAGACAAAAGCCTACTACGAAAATTTAGATAATTTTATTTGTAATCAAGAAAATACAACTTTCATAATAAATGTTACATGGGATTATTCTATACCTTTTCTTTGTAAAGGAAAATTCGAAACAAATAAAATATCTATGACAAGAACATTTTTAAAAAATTTAAAAAAAGATGAATTTACCAGAATTTTTATAGACAATAATTTAAAGAAAAATGAATTATTATTCGTAGAACTTCAAGATCGCCAAAATTTTGAAAAATTAAAATTAATAAAAATATTTAAAAGTTTTATGACTCCGAAGCAATGGTACGGAGATATTTATGTATATAAAAAATTATAAATTTAATTTATTTTTTTTAAAAGAAAATTCATCAAAAAACTATAAATTAAGAAAGAAATTATTAAAGAGATAATTGAGTTATCAATTAATAAATAAAGTATAAATGGGAATACCAAAAGTATTTGTATTAAAACATAACTGTTTAAAAAACTTGTCCTATCAATTATCAAATGATGTATGTGCTTATTGTCTGGACTAAATGGATGTTTTTTTAATAACAATCTTTGAACTGCAAGCCTAACTAATTCTAGACCTGGTATCATCATTATCAAAAAAATTTCATCAGAATAGATTTTTAATCCTAGATTGTATGATTTTATGAAGAAATAACTGAATACAAAACCTAACAAGAGAGTTCCGCTGTCACCTAAAAACATTTTGTTTTTTAAATTATAGGAAAGAAAAATTAATAAAGGTATAAGTAAAATAGTAAAAAAGATTAAATTAAATTTTAAAAAAATTAAAATAATTGAAATAAAAATTGCATAGCTAGTGGCTTGCCCATTAATTCCATCAAGCATATTAAATGAATTAATAAATAATAAAAAACATAAAATTGTAAAAAAATAACTATAATTATAAAAATAAAACACAAAGTTACTAAAAGTAAAATTAATATTACTAATTATTAAATCATTATCTAAAATCATTAAAATAATAATAAGAAAGGTAAAAATTAATAATTTAAAATTTGGTTTAAGTTGATATTTGTCATCAAAAAATCCAATTAAATAAAAAAGTATTGATGAAAATAAAAAAATTAAAATTTCATATTTTGTTTTAAAAAAACTGAATTCAAAAAACTTAAAATATTCCAAAATACAATAAATTAACAAATTAATTAATATTATCAGTCCACCAAATAAAGGGGTATTCTTTTCATGTTTTTTTCTAATATTGTCTGGGATATCATAAAGATTATAAATTTTTGATATTTTTTTATAATTTAAAAAAAGTATTAAATTAAAAAAAATAATTGCTATATAAAAATAAGTATTCATTTTAATTTTAATGATGATAAATAAAATCCAATTGATAAATGAAAAATAATCATCATCCAATTGTTAAAATAACTGCCTGAAGGTACCAATGGAAATAACTGTAAAAATATTCCTGTCAAAATTAAAGACTTACCAACTTCTATTTCATTAAATTTTTTTGTAAATATATTTTTAAAAGAAAAGTATATCAATTTAAATATTATGTAAGAAAAAATTATAATTATGAATACAAATCCAATTATCCCAAGTTCTGATAAAAATTCAAAATAAATATTATGAGGATGCGTATTACAACCATTCTTAAACTCTCTTACATAATTAGCATTAGTTGAATCTTTTCTTTTGTTGTCTAAATCCTGTTTATTTTTTATTTTATTCTCATATCTTTTATCTGAACATTTATATCTAAAGGACTTTATTCCGTGACCTAAAATTTTTTTATCTAAAAACATATCATAGGCAGTTTTATAATGCAGAGTGTGTCTATAACTAAAAACTGAATTTCGCTCACTAAATTGCATTAAAGTATTTTTATAAAATCTTTCAATAATTATAGGATTGTAGAAAATAAATATAAAAAAAGAAAATGATAATAAAATTATATATTTAAAAAAATATTTTTTAGTTAATAAAAAATAGATAACAAATAATCCAAAATAATAAAAAGCTGCAAGACGCTCACCACTTAACATTATTAAAATACCTGAAATTAATAAAATTACGAAATTAAAAAAATGCTTATTTTTGATATTAATTAAAAATGAACAACCTAGTACTATTGGCAATAAACGACTAACATAACTGCCCATTATTAATTCATCACCAAAAAAGCTCGAGATTCTATTACTTACTAATTGTTTATTTCCAAAGATTGATTTTTCAAAAAAAAATTGGCTTATTGAGTCAATAAATAAAAAACAAATTGATAAAAAAAATATAATATAAAATCCTTTATAAGTTTTTTTATAATTAAAAATAAAAAAACTTAATGCAAATATAAATAAGATAATTCTAATAAAAGGTAGAGATGATGAAAAAGAAATTTTAGGATTAAATGAAAATAATGAATTAATATTTATATAAAGATAAAAAATTAAAAAAAAATAAAAGTAAATTTTATATATGTTAATTAATTCAAACCAATTTTTATTTTTAAAATTATATATAATAAAAATTAAACCTAATAATATACAAAATAGATCACTTAAAAATGGGCCTGTTATTAAAAAAAAAGGAAATAAACTTATAATTAAAAATGAAAGAATATTAAAATTTATTTTTTTTTCCACTATGATTTACTATTATAATTAAATTTTAGAAACACCTAATAAAATTATAATAAATTAAATTATATCAAACTAATAATTGAGTAATTTAAAAAATTGACTAATTAATAGAACCAAAAGGATAATATTAAAATAATTTATGAAAATTTCAATAATTACAGTTTGTTTGAATAGTAGTAACACAATTAATTACACATTAAATTCTGTAATCTCTCAAACATACAAAAACATAGAGCACGTAATAGTCGATGGTGGATCAGTAGATGGAACTATAGAAATTCTCAAAAAATACAAATTTAAAAAAAAAAATATTATATTTACAAAAGGAAAATCTTTATATGAATCATTAAATATAGGAATTAAAAGATCAAAAGGTGATATAATTTCAATACTTCATTCTGATGATATTTACAATAATAACAAAGTTATATCTAAAGTAGCTAAGATTGCAAAAAAATCTAAAGAACAAGTATTTTTTGGAGATGTTGTTTATTTTAAAAAAACATTGTTTTCAAAAGTTACTAGAAATTATCCTGCTTACAATTTAAAAAAAAAAATATTTGCTTATGGAAATATGCCTCCTCATACAGGATCATTTTACAGAAAAAAAGTTTTTGTTAAACATGGTTACTATAACAAAAATTTTAAAATTGCGGGAGATTTTGAACATTTATTAAGATTAATTTATGTTAAAAATATAAAATATAAAATTTTAAATTTTATCATCACTAGAATGAGATCTGGTGGTTTATCAAGTAAAAATTTCAATTCATTCATTATTATTAATAATGAAATTTTAAAATCTTTCAAAATTCATAATATTAAATCAAATTTAATTAAAATATTATTAAGAGTTCCTCCAAAAATATTTCAATATATATTTTTAAATCAGAAGAAACTGAACTCTAATTTCGAATTTAAAATAAATAAAAGTTTTGAAAATGTATTATTTAACAAACTAAATATAATTCAAAATATAAATAAATTAAATTTAAAAAAAAATTTTATACTGTCTGCTTTAAATTTAGCATTTTTAGGATCGCTATCAAGAGATGAAATAAAACTAGATAAAAATTTAATAAACTGGCCAGATGGTATTTTCTCAAAAATTTATAAAAAAAAAATTAAAAAAATCCCAGGTAGAAAAATAATCACAGATTTAAAAATTAATAAAAATATCAAAAGAATTATAGTAATGGGTAATTTATCCAAATCTAGTAAAAATTTTCTTAAATTCAAATTTAACCGCAAAATATTACACATAACTTTACCCTTTGGAACATCTGAAGAAATAACAAAAAAAATAAATATTAAATTTAAAAAAAATGATTTAATCTTTTTAACATTACCTACCCCAAAGCAAGAACAAATTGCTCAATTTTTAAAATCTAAAAATAAATATTATAAAATAATTTGTATAGGTGGTTCTATTGGTATTGTATCTGGTGATGAAAAAGAAGTTCCTAAATCATTATATTATTTTGAGTTTTTATGGCGTTTGAGATATGAAACTACCAGAAGATTAAAAAGACTTTTCATTACATTTTATCAATACATTAGTGATTTAATAATCTTTAGAAGACTTAATAATATTAAAGTTAAATTTATTAGTTAAAATACATGATATAATTTTCAATGATTAAACATTTAGATAAACAATTTCCTCTATTAACTTTTGTTTTTTTATCATGGGTAACTATGTGGGTTTCAATAAACGCAATACCTTATGAAATTGAATATATGACTGATAGTTTTATTAATTTTATTAATGGATCTAGATCAATTGCTGCAATTTTGTTTAGCGTAAGCTCTTTAGTTTTATTATTTTTTTTAATAATTTTAAAAAAAATTAAAAAATTATCAATTATCTTATCTTTATTTGCTTTATATTTTATTTTTCAATTTATAGGACTTGTCACTAACGAAGGAAGGGTGGTTGAACTTACAAGTACATATTTAATATTATACGCTCTTGGAACTATTTCTGTACTAATGATAATAGACAGTCAAAAACTTTATAAAATACTACCCTATTTTTTTTATTTTTCATTATCAATTCTAACTGTTGCATATTTAATCATACTAACTCAATCTACTG
>MDSW01204863.1_pt1 | contig 21420 bp, 23 predicted proteins | sample 811171 | NCBI WGS metagenome assembly MDSW01 (sample SAMN05326641, study PRJNA326480) | marine metagenome | isolation source: seawater | place: Atlantic Ocean: North West | collected 2012 | reverse complement strand
TTTACTTTTAATGTGTATCCCAGCATTCTTTTTAAAAAATCCTGAAAACCAAAATATACAAAACCATTTAAAACAAAATGACCAAAAAAAAGAAAGTGCATTACAAGTGTTAAAAGAATCATTAAAGCACAAAGGTTTCAGACTGTTAATATTAGGTTTTTTTGTATGTGGTTTTCAAATTACTTTAGTTGCCACTCACGTTCCAAGGTATGTTCAGGACAGAGGTTTAGAGGACTGGACCGGATTTGCAATTCTATCATTAATTGGTCTTTTTAACATTATTGGAGTTTTGATAATGGGATATCTAGGTGACAAGTATAGTAAAAAAATGCTCTTAAGTGGTTTGTATTTTTTAAGAGCAGTATCGATAGGGTTGTTTATATTTTTACCTCCATCTCAAATATCTGCCTTAGCTTTTGGAATAACATTTGGACTTGTATGGCTCGCCACAGTTCCTGCGACAAATGGAATTGTTGCTCAAATTTTTGGAACAAAGAATATTTCAATGTTATTTGGTATTGTATTCTTAAATCATCAGATAGGATCTTTTTTTGGAGCATATCTGGGCGGACTGTTTTATGACATTTTTGGAAATTTTGATTATGCTTGGTACTTAGCAATACTGTTATCCCTTGTTGCTACTTTGCTACATCTCCCAATTGATGAAAAACCCATTAGACAGGAAGCAACAATCTAAAGTTGTGGAGCATTTTTTCATTTGTTTAATTTTTCAATTTAAATAGAATAGGGAATCAGGAGGAAAATTATGTTTTCAAAAAAATTAAATAAAAAATTAGATAAGTATCATTTGTTAAATCATCCATTTTATAAATCTTGGAATGATGGAAAGCTAACTAGAGAAATTATTAAGGATTACGCTGAACAATATTACCAGCATGTAAAAGCATTTCCTCGTTATATCAGCGCAACACATTCGCTTTGTGAGGATATAGAAAAGAGAAAAATTTTATTGGAAAATTTGCAAGACGAAGAAAACCCAAATGCAGATCACCCAAAACTTTGGAAAAATTTTGCTTTAGCTATAGGAGCTGACGGTAAAAAAATAGAAAAAGCTAAACAAGAAATTTTCACCAAGAGATTGATCGATAATTTCTTCAAACAAGGAAGAAAGTCTTATGCCGAAGGTCTTGCTTCATTGTATACTTACGAAAGGCAAATTCCCGAAATAGCTGAGACAAAAATTAAAGGTCTTAAAAAGCATTATGGAGTTGATTCAAAAAAAGGTCTTGAATTTTTTGAAGCACATAAAGCTGCCGATGTATATCACAGAAAAGCTTGTGAAAAATTATTAGACGGTTTATCTAAGAAAGAACAAAAGAAAGCCGAAAAAGCTGCTTTATCTACTGCCAAATACCTTTGGAACTTTCTAAGCGGTATGGTGGAAAAACACAGTCTTAAAGTTGCTGCTTAAATAAATTTGAAAATTTTTAAGCAATAATATATTAAGGGACTAATGGAAAAAATTAGTTCCAATAGAAGTTTCGGTGTACTTTTCTGTATAGTTTTTGCTTTAATAGCCGCTTGGCCTGTTATACAGGATGGACAAGTAAGGATTTGGCCAATTCCAATTTCATTCATTTTTTTAGTTTTGGGTTTGCTTAACTCTAAATTGTTAAGCCCATTAAATTTGGCCTGGATAAAATTTGGAGAACTCCTTGGAAGAATTGTCGCCCCTATAGTTATGGCAATAGTTTATTTTCTAATTATAACACCTATAGGTCTGTTTATGCGTCTAATAGGAAAGGATTTATTGAATACAAAATTTTCAAAAGACAATTCCTACTGGATTAAAAGACAAAAAAATATTGGCTCAATGAAAAGGCAGTTTTAATGCTGAGTTTTTTAAAAGAATTTTTAGATTTTTTAAAAGAAAGGAAAAAATATTGGTTGCTACCAATTGTAATTGTTCTGGGACTTTTTGGTATACTAATAGTGCTTAGTCAAGGCTCAGCCGTTGCTCCATTTATTTACACAATTTTTTAAGTGACATCAATTTTAGGTATCTCAGCGTTTTATCACGACAGTGCCGCAGCATTAATTATTGATGGAGAAATTGTTTCTGCTGTTCAGGAAGAAAGATTTTCACGAAAAAAACATGATGCTAGATACCCTCGTAATGCCATTCAGTTTGTTTTAAATCATTCAAATTTAAAGTTAAGCGAAATAGATCATATAGTTTTTTTTGAAAAACCATTTTTAAAATTTGAAAGATTGCTTGAAACTTATTTAGCTTTTGCCCCTAAAGGTTTTGCTTCTTTTTCAATGTCTATGCCAATTTGGTTAAGGGAAAAACTTTTTCAAAAGAAATTCTTATTTGACAAACTTAAAGAGCATGACCAAAATTTCAACGATATAAACAAAATTAATTTTTCAGAGCATCATTATAGCCATGCCGCAAGCGCATTTTATCCTTCCCCCTTTAGAGAGGCGGTCATATTGACTTTAGACGGGGTAGGAGAGTGGGCAACCACAACAATAGCAATTGGAAAAGAAAATCGCATAACTATGCTGAAAGAAATTCATTTTCCACATTCTGTTGGTTTGCTTTATTCAGCATTTACTTATTACACGGGTTTTAAAGTCAACAGCGGAGAATACAAAGTTATGGGTTTAGCACCTTATGGTCGACCTAAATATAAAGATCTTATTATAAAAGAACTGATAGACCTGAAGGAAGATGGATCGTTTAGGTTAAATATGAAGTATTTTAATTATGCAACAGGACTTACTATGACAAACGAGAAGTTCTCAAAATTATTTGGTCAGAAAGCTAGAAATCCTGAAAAAGATTTATTGACTCAATTTCATATGGATATTGCTTCATCTATACAGGCTGTAACTGAAGAAATTGTTTTAAGACTGGCCGTTTCTATTTCTAAAGAAACAGGAATTAAAAATTTATGCATGGCCGGTGGAGTCGCTTTAAATTGTGTTGCAAATGGAAAAATTTTAAAGAAAAACGTTTTTAAAAATATTTGGTTTCAACCAGCAGCTGGTGATGCAGGTGGATCTTTAGGTGCAGCTTTAGCATTTTGGCATCAGGAACTAAACAATAAAAGAAAAATAGCTTCAAGCGGTGATGATATGAAAGGTTCCTATCTTGGACCATTATTTAGCGAAAATCAAATTGAGAACGCTTTAAAAAATTTAGGTGCAAAATATGAAAAACAGAACGAGGAAAACTTAATTAACACTATTGCCAATGAGTTAAAAAATGAAAAAACTATCGGTTGGTTTCAGGGACGTATGGAATTTGGACCAAGAGCCTTAGGTGCTCGATCAATCATAGCCGATCCAAGGTCTGACAAAATGCAAAAAGAGCTTAATTTAAAAGTTAAGTTCAGAGAAAGTTTTAGACCTTTTGCTCCCTCAGTTCTAAGAGAAGATGTTAGCGATTGGTTTGATTTAAATTCCGACAGTCCTTATATGCTTTTAGTAGCTGATGTAAAAAAAAATATACAAATACACATGAGCGAGAAAGAGCAAAAACTTTTTGGTATAGAAAAGTTAAATATAAAAAGATCATCCATTCCCGCCGTAACCCATGTTGATTATTCAGCCAGAATTCAAACAGTTCATAAAGAAACTAATCCAAAATATTATAAATTGTTAAAGAAGTTTAAAGAGATTACAGGTTGTCCTTTACTAGTGAACACCTCTTTCAACGTTAGAGGAGAGCCCATTGTTTGTTCTATTGAGGATTCATTTAGATGCTTTATGGGTACCAATTTAGACATTTTAGTTTGTGAAAATTTTATCTTGTACAAAGAAAATCAAAATAAGGATTTAATTCAAGATTACAAAAATAAATTTGAAAAAGATTAGTTTAAATTTAAAACTGTAGCAGGATCCAATCTTGTTCCGAACCAGTTAAGCCTAACATCTAGATGAGCTCCTGTTGATCTCCCAGTCGAACCAACTGTTCCAATTATTTCACCTTGTTTTATTTTTTGACCTTTCTTTACAAAAATCTTTTGCATATGCATGTACAGTGTAGAAATTCCATGACCATGGTCAAATATTACAGTACCTCCTGTATAGAACAAATCAGGTTCGACCATAGTTGCAGTTCCATCTAGCATAGCTTTAATTTTTGTTCCTTCCTTTGCAGCAAAGTCTATACCATAATGAGGCCATTTAGGTTTCCCATTTAAAATTCTCTGACTTCCATACACACCTGTAACAATTGCATTTTTAAGAGGAGGTATAAATTTGTTTTTAAAAAATGTTAAGTCACTTTCTACTGCTCTGGCATCAGCTATAATTTTATTTTCTCTCTTTATTCTTTCATAAACTTCTTTTGGAGGTGTTACTTTTTTTTCAGGAAGGCCATCGATTCTTTGGATCTTATATTTTCTTTTTTGAACTTTTTTTACAATTTTTTGTTTTTTCCCATCTAGTTTCTTGGTTATAATAATGTCATACTTCCGGTCTCTTCCAATACCAAACGCAAAATAACCATCGCTTGTCACCTTTATTTTTTTTTTATCTATCCATATTTCAGACTTAGGCTCAACTTTCCCAATTATAAAATGACCCTGTATAAATTTTCCATCAAAATCTACAGCAAAGACATTGACAGGAGTTAAAAGTGCCAAGAAAAAAATCAGCTTTTTTAGGTCTATTTTTAACATTTAGTTGGAATACTTTAGCTTTCATAATATAGACATTATTTTGGAAAAGAAAACAGTATGAAATGCAAAGTTTCTGGTAAAAAGATTACACCATTCATGTCCTTTGGAAAGATGCCAATGGCAAATGGCTTTTTAGAATCACAAGAGTTTAATGATGAGTTTTTTTATGAATTAGAAGTTGGATTTTCAGAAGATAATTTTTTATTTCAGGTTAACGATCACCCCAAATCAAACAAGATATTTAACAACAAATATCCATTTTACACTCACAAATCTAGCCACATGGTTAGTCATTTTAAAGATTACTTTAACTGGATAAAGAAAAATTTCATTAAAACAAATTCAAAGATTATAGAAATAGGATCTAATGACGGAACTTTTTTAAAAAATTTTAAACAGGATAATATTGAACATTTAGGTTTTGAGCCCTCAAAGAATGTAGCGGACTTATCAAAAAAGGATGGTGTTAATGTTACAAACCAATTCTTTAACTTCGAAAACGCTTTAAACCTTAAAGATTTTAAAAACAAAACTGACGTAATTTGTGCTGCGAATGTCATATGCCACATACCTGATTTAGTTGATTTAATTAAAGGAGTAGATGTTTTACTATCAAAAAATGGAATTTTTGTGTTTGAAGAACCATACTTAGGTTCAATGCTGAAAAAAACATCTTACGATCAAATTTATGACGCTCATGTTTTTATGTTTTCAGTTCTTTCAGTACAAAAAATTTTTAATAAATTTAATTTTGATCTGATTGACCTGTATCCCCAGATTACCCATGGTGGTTCTATGAGATATGTTATAGCAAGGAAAAATGCAAAAAATATTTCTTCAAAAATTAAAACTATAATAAAAGAAGAGATTTCAATGAGAATGGATACTATTGATGCGTATAATAATTTTAAAAAAGAGTGTGAATTATCCAAAGAAAGCTTTACCAAAAAAATATTAAAACATAAAAATGAAGGAAAAAAGATCTGTGGATATGCCGCAACAGCAAAAAGTTCTACAGTTCTAAATTACTGTAAAATTGGCAAAGATATTATAGATTTTATTGCAGATTCTACTAATGAAAAGGTTGGAAAATTTTCTCCGGGTATGCATATACCTATAGTTTCAATAGAAGAGTTTCAAAAAAAAAAACCAGATGTCGCCATTCTTTTTGCTTGGAATCACAAAGAAGAAATCCTTGAAAAGGAGAAAAATTTTTCAAAAGAGGGCGGCATTTGGTTGTCACACGTTAGAAATTAATTAGAAATGAATCTATCAGTTGTTATTGTCGCGTTTAAAAGTGAACATCTTCTTGAAAAGTTAATTCTCTCCATCCCGAAAAACTATGAAATAATAATTATAGAAAACTCATTAGATATAGAAATAAAAAATAAGTTTGAGAGATACGAGAACGTTAAAGTTGTGATACCGAAAGAGAACTTAGGATATGGAAAATCATTTAATTTGGGTCTAGAGATATCAAAAAATAATTTTACTTGCTTTCTTTCTCCCGATGTAACTATTCCCAAAGGTTGTTTTGAAAATCTTGCCAAAATAATTAAAAGTATTAAGAATTTTGCTATCCTAGCACCAACATATTTGGATGAAACGATTCACAGAAACTATCAAATTAAAAATAAAAAATTATTGAAAGATTTAAGAGCAGGGGAATTTAAACTTATCGAGGTAGATGAAATTGACTTTGCAATGTCTATAGCAAACAAGTCGAATATAACGAACAATAAGCTTATGGATGAAAGTTTTTTTCTCTATTTTGAAAGCACTGATGCATGCTTGAATTTAAGAAAGAATAATAAAAAAATTTATGTTGTAGAAAATTTAAAATTTCATCATATTGGCACAGAATCATCAGATCCAAAGTACAGTGTTGATATAACAATTAGTCGAAACTGGCATTTTTGTTGGTCAAAGTTCTATTTGTTAAAAAAACATTATGGATATTTCCACGGAATAAGAAAGACCACACCAAATTTTGTAAGAGCTTTAAAAATGTGTTTAATATCTATTTTAAAAAAAGATAAAAAAAACTTTAAAATACACAAAGCCTCTCTATCAGGTTTAATAAGTTCATATTTTTTAAAAAAATCTGACTACAGACCTCTAGAAAACAAAGAAAAGAATTGATTATTTTTTTATTTAATAGTTAATGTTAATTGAATCTGAAATGAAAAAAGTCGCTTTAATAACAGGTATCACAGGTCAAGACGGATCTTATTTAGCTGAACTTCTACTCAAAAAAAGGTACAAGGTTCATGGGATCGTCAGAAGAGTAGCGCTAGAAGACAGAACTCACAGACTTTGGAGGTTACAAAAGATTCTAAAGCAGATTAACTTGCATTCTGCTTCATTAGAAAGTTATGCAAGCATTGTTAAAATTGTTCAAAAAACAAAACCAACTGAAATTTATCATTTAGGAGCACAAAGTTATGTTGATTATTCATTTAAAGATGAATTTTCTACTTTAAATACTAATATAAATGGTACTCACTATTTGCTTTCCGCAATAAAAGATTTTTCTCCAAAATCAAAATTTTATTTTGCAGGATCATCTGAAATGTTTGGAAAAGTGAGAAATGTACCTCAAAATGAAAAAACTGCCTTTCACCCAAGATCCGCTTATGGAATTTCAAAAGTCACAGGCCATGACCTAACAAGAAATTATAGAGAAGCATACAACCTACATTGTTGTACTGGAATTTTGTTTAATCACGAGTCTCCAAGAAGAGGCTTTGAATTTGTAACAAGAAAAATTTCTCATGGTGTTGCTAGAATTAAATATGGTTTTCAAAGAGAGTTGAAATTGGGAAACTTAGACGCAAAAAGGGATTGGGGGCACGCTCATGATTACGTTGAAGCCATGTGGTTAATGCTTCAACAAAGGAAACCCGAAGATTTTGTTATAGCAACTAACAAACAACATTCGGTAAGAGAATTTGCAAAAATCGCTTTTTCAATTGTAGGTTTAGACTACAAAAAATTTATAAAAATTGATAAAAATCTTTATAGGCCAGCAGAGGTACAAACGCTTTTAGGCGATTATTCTAAAGCCAGAAGAATTTTAAAATGGAAACCAAAAGTTTCATTTAAGAATCTCGTTAAAGATATGGTACTATCTGATCTAAAATTTGTAAAAAAGTCTGGTTATTAGAAAATAAATTTGTAATAATAATTTCGAAAGGAGTAAGAAATGGGAAAATTCTATTGTATGGGCTGTTATACAGAAAAAGGTTTGGCAGGTTTTGTAAACAACCCCTCCACAGACAGAAAGGCAGCAACACAAGCTTTATTGGAATCTGGTGGAGCTAAATTAACTGACTATTCTCTTTTAAGAGGAACATTTGATTTTTTGGCTGTTTGTGAAGGAACTTTTGAACAAATGGCTGCTGCAAAGATGGTTGCGGTATCGAGCGGAACTGTAAATAACTTTACTATACTTGAATCAGCAGATCTTAATAAAATCGCCGATACAGCAAAAAAAATGTCTTCTACTTATAAAACGCCAGGAAAATAAAAGTTTATGGGCACAGAAAATAGAACGGGGATACCAAACTCATTACATGAGCATTGGATGCCTTTTACTTCAAACAAAAATTTTAAAAAAGATCCAAGACTTATTACAGAGGCAAAAGGTGTTTATTTAAAAGATCACAAGGGCAGAAAACAAATAGATGCTAGTTCAGGATTGTTCTGTAATCCATTAGGTCATGGAAGAAAAGAAATTATAGATGCAATAACAAAACAACTTCAAACTTTAGACTATGTTCAGCCCTTTCAACAAGGTTTTGGAGGATCTTTTGAACTTGCTACAAGAATTTCAAAACATACACCTGGTAATTTAAATCAAATATTTTATACCATCTGTGGTTCTACAGCCGTAGAAACTGCTCTAAAAATTTCAATTGCTTATCATAAGGCTCGTGGGCAAGGACAAAGATTTAGATTTGTAGGGAGAGAAAGAGCTTATCACGGCATGAATGTTGGCGGAACATCGGTTGGAGGAATGGTTAATAATGTTAAAACTTTTGCAAGTATTTTAATGCCTGGTGTTGTTCATATGAAACATACCCATTTACCAGAACATAAATTTGTTAAGGGTCAGCCAGAAACAGGCGCAGAACTTGCAAATGATTTAGAAAGAATCGCAACAAATTTTGGTTCAGAAAACATAGCTGCTTGTATCGTCGAACCTATTTCAGGATCAACCGGAACCTTAGTTCCTCCAAAAGGCTATCTGAATAAATTAAGAGAGATTTGTGACAAACACAGCATCCTTTTGATTTTTGATGAAGTTATTACTGGCTGGGGAAGAACAGGATCTGTTTTTGCCGCACAAGAATACGGTGTTACACCTGACATTATGACAATGGCCAAAGCGACAACCAACGGTATTGTTCCAATGGGTGTAGTTGCCGTTAAAGAAGAAATTTATGATACAGTCGTAAATGCTGCGCCAGACGGGGCAGTTGAATTATTTCACGGTTATACTTATTCAGGAATACCAATAGCCGTAGCAGCAGCACTTGCAGTGCAAGATATTTTTGAGAAAGAGGATATTTTTAATAGAGCAAAAGGTCTTTCATCTTATTTTCTAGACGGGTTATTTTCTCTAAAAGACATTGACTGTGTAGAAAATATTCGAGGATACGGACTAATGGGAGGTATAGATATTAAAAAATCCGACAGACCTGGAAAAGCTGGTTTTCAAGCATATAAAAAATGTTACGAGGAAGGTGTAAACTTCAAAGCTACCGGTGATTGCCTGATTATCGCTCCACCTTTTATTTCTGAAAAAAAACACATCGATGAAATAATCGAAAAACTTCGCAAAGGTATTGTTTCTTATTCAAAAACTAGATAGATTTTTAAAAAACAATCAAAAACAAAGCATCACAAGCTCAATTTGAACAATAAAAAAGCTACTCTCAAAGAAGGACGGTAAAACAAGGTTTTTTATACCCATTTTGACCAAACACATTCTTCTAATTTTATTTAACAAATGATTTAATATTTTTTATGAGAGTGGATAGGGCAAACATTGATAATAGCAGTGTAAAATCTTCGAAGGTAGATTTGAATCATCTGATTAAAAAAGTTAAAGAAGAAGAAAAGAAAAGTAGAAGAACAAATATTGCGGTTTCAGCAGCAGCTGTTTCTGCTATTGCTGTTTTTGGGATAATTTTAACTTTATAGTTTTATTTACAGAGTCCTTTTAGAACAACGGATGAGAAATTGCTGAAAATATGAATAGTTTTTCTCATTCCTTCGGTAGAGGGTGTTAAAGGGTTAATTTCCGCTTGTCCGTACGTCATACTATATCTTTTTGAAACCTTGTCTTTTTCTAGAAATTTCATTTTAACAAATCTTTCCAATTTTCTTATACAAGTGGGCCTCGGGATTCCAGTAACTTCCGAGATAGAAGTAGCGCTGATGTTTGCTTCTTTAATGTCGAGGTTCTTCGGTGGTTTCTGTTGAGAAAGGGGGTTAAAACTAGTTTGAATACTTTTCTTTTTTAAAAAATTTACGGTTTGTATCTGAATCTGGAGTCCTATCAAAAGCATCTCAAGATCTTTCAACCTTTCTTGCCAGAATTTTATATATTCTAGTTGAAAGGTTAGATAATGATACCAAAAGAAACAGTAATTATTTTTAATTTCTTTACTTATTTTTACATAAGACAAATTCAAATTAAGAAATTTTCCTTGTTCATAAATAAACTTAGAAAGAGAGGTTATCTCTTCGTCAATTATTTTCATATAACTTTCTTTAAACTCTGAACTTGGTTCCCAAAACATTTTATTTTTTTCAACTCTTTTAATATGTTTTTTTTTAACAAGGCTGATCAACTTTCTTCTAGTTGTTTCTTTAGGCAAGCCAGTTTGTTCAGAAATATAAATTATTTTCTTTTTTTGTTGATGTGTATTTTTGTGATTATGCCAAAAATTTTCTAGAGATAAGTTGAATCCCAGATCATTTTCTCTTTTCCTCAAAATTTCTAGGTGCAAGTCTCTTGCAAAAAAGATTACAATATGACCTCCTTCTAGATCACCATATCTTTTATACACTCCTGACAGAAAGGAACTCTGCATTTCATAAAAAGTTGGCATCAAATTTACAAAGTTGTCCTTTAAAACTTTTTCAATGTTTAATTTTTCAAATTTCTTTTCTTTATCCATGACTTGTTAATGAGTCTAAGAAGTTCATTTTGGGTTAATTAGAACAATTTTGTACAACAATGTCAATATTTGAAATTTAGAAAAATTTCTATGAAAAATAAATTAACACGTTTATAAAGGTATGATTCTAACATGTTAAGAAAAACTTTATACAAAGTCTGGTTGAAAACAACTAACAAAGAAAAGTATAAAAGCCTTAAAATTTCTGAGGATATAAAAAGAAGAGTCTTTTTGTACGAAACACAAATTAAAGACAAAATTGAAAATATACACAAAGCTCTTCAAGGTAACTCAGCAATAAACTTTCTTCACTCGGGACATTTAGGAGACATAATATATTCTCTTCCGCTAATAAAAGAAGTTTCAAAAAATCACAAATGTAATCTTTATGTAAGACCGTACAAAAAGATTCGCGGGTACTACCCCAAACATCCTTCAGGAAAATTCTTTTTAGATGATAGAGTTGTTAAAATGTTGTTGCCCCTCCTTATGGAGCAAAAATTTATAAATAAAGCCGAAATATACAACAATGAAAAAATAGAAGTTAACTTGGATTTATTCAGAGAGATTCCTATGAATTTACAATACTATTCTCCAAGATGGTTTTTCCATTTAACTGGATTGCAAATAAATTTGGATACCCCTTATTTAGATGTAGAACCCCACCAAAAAATAAAAAATAAAATAGTTATTTTAAGAACTTTTAGAGCTAGAAATCATTTTATTAACTATAAATTTCTTAATGATTATAAAAATTTATTGTTTGTAGGAATGGAAGATGAATATAAGGATCTAAGAAAACAAGTTTCAAATTTAGAATTTTATAATTGTAAAAATTTCCTTGAGATGGCACAGATAATCAAATCATCTAAATTTTTTATTGGAAACCAAGGTATTGGTTATGCAATTGCTGAAGCTTTAAAAGTACATAGGCTTTTGGAAGGAAATCCAGATTTTCCTGTAATCTTTCCAATTGGTGGAAAGTCATATGACTTTTACCACCAAATACATTTTGAAAGTTTTTTTAAAAAACTTAATGCTTAAAAGCTAATTGTTATTTTTTTTTGGTTATTTTTGAAATAACCAAATCTCTAGCTTTTATTTGTATAATATCTTCTCCTTCAAATTTTTGAAAACAAGTTTCTATTTTTTTAGAATCTTTCTTTTTGTCAAAAACAACTCTGTTGTTCATTATTATAAAGTCATAGTTTTCGTTATTATTCACCATTCTAAAATTTAAATTTTTTATTTTTTTTAAATGTTTTATCTGTGCTTTTTGTTCAATACCGCAAGTTGCCAATTTTACATTGGGAATATTTAAAATTTGGTCGTTATATTTAATTTTTGATATTAGCTTCTTTGTAGATACGCCCCAGTAATCATTTTCAAATTTATTAGAATGTTGAGAGGTTTTTCCTGCAAAGTTGTTCAAATATACATATTGGTAGGGAGTTAGTTTGAAAAAATTGAATATTAGAAAGGCTATTAGAAACAAAAGAGTTGCATAGACAATTTTGTAAAAAATAATTTTTAAATTATTTAATAGAAAGAAAATTAAAATAGCTGGAATTATACAAATGTATGGGATTAAGTATAAAAAGAACCTTATTCCATCATAAGGACTGTAGGGGCTAAACAAGAGGAGAAGGTTTGGAAATAAAATTATAAAAAAAATCAGCGCAATTTTTAAACGGAAATTTTTAAATTTTTTATTTAAGTCTTTTGATATTTTTCCCAAAAAAAGTATAAAGAAAAAAAAACTTATGATTATAAATTCCGGTAATTTAAATAATAAGTTTTTCAATATATAGCTTTTTGGAAACTCTTCCGTTAAGAAGACCTCTCCATTTAACATTATATAGGGAACACCAAAGCCATAAGAAAGTCCTTCCAAAGCTAGTTTAAAAGGCATAGTGAAAATGTTTCCATGAGTATGTGGCCAGAACAGAATCATAAAAAAATAAGCTATAGCTAAAACTTTAAGAGTGTCTATAAAAAACTGTTTGAATAAAAACTTTTTAGAAAAAGAAGATTTCAAATTAATGTAATCCAGAATAAAAAAAATAAAAAATGGCAAAGTCGTAACTACAAAACTACTTCTAATACCAACGCCAAGACCCAAGCAAAGACCGGATAATAAAACATATTTATTTTTTTTAAGAATATTATTTTGTTTTTTAAAATATTTAATCAATAAATAAAAAAACCAAATATTTGAAAATGCTAATACGGTATCATTAGGGTTTATTGACATGTGACCAAAAAATATTGGGTTAAAAAAACAAATTAAAAAAGTAACTTTTCCAATCAATTTATTAAAAAGTTCTCTTGAAATTTTGTAAATTCCAAGAATTGCAAAAAAAGAAAATAAAAAATTAAAAAAATACAAAGAATCAACTAAATATTTTTTTGGAAAAGTTTGAGCAAAGAATGCTGCTATTGTACTGTAGGCTCCTGGTAAAAATTTACTGTGAGGTATTCTTTTAAAAGATTCATCGTTTCCTAGAGAAAAAAGATAATCCAAACGATCTTTTCCCAATTCGTAATAAAAAAAAGTATCCCAGGTAGAACCCAGTTGACTTAAACAAAACAAGGAATATATGATTAAAATTGCTAGAAAAAATAATGAAGAATTTTTTTTAGTCATCAAATAAAAAACTATTAAAAGACTCTATTCTTTATCCGAATCACTTGTCTAAAGCCTCTATATTTTTGAACTCTGATTTAACTTTCTGATAAAGCTTATAGATTAATATTTTGTCTTCTTTTTTAAAAAGTTCATCTTTTTTAAGCAAATTCTTTAATTCCTCTCTTACGTTATTACCCAGGTCTCTTCTATTCTCTAGTTCATTAAGTGACAACAGTACACCCAAGTGTTCAAATTTATCTGAGATAATTAAATTAAACAAAATATTAACCACAATCACAATTGCCAAGGAAATAGACAATAGTTTTATAAAAAAAGTTTTTAAATTGTTTTTCTCCATGAATTTTGTTTTATATTATTATCTTGATTTGTACAATTTTAAAAAATTATTAGCTATTATTTCGTTTCCCAACTCATTAAAGTGAACATCTTCTTTAATGTATACTTTTTCATAAACATTTGAGAATTTATCATTCTTTAACATTTCAAAAAAAGGATCCATAAAATTGTAAAAATTTTTACAATTAGCTTTGCAAAATGCTTTCCACAGTTTTAGATGTTTGTTTTCTTTTTGGTCTTTAAGCAAAGTTCCTGGCCAAGGGTAAACAGCTAAACTCATCTCTATTTGGTTTTCTTTTAACAAATCGGATAATTTTTTCATATTAGTAAGCATTATATTTTTTGATTCATCAAACGATAGATTCTTATAATTTTTAGAGTCGTAGTTGTAAGTCCAATTAGAATTTGGATTATTTATCAATTTTTTAGGAACTCTGTAGCTTAAAATGTTTAAAGCTATAAGCTTATTTTCTATTAAATTATACAATTGAAATGAAAGAATAAATTTATTTTCTAAAAATTCTTTTAACCTATCAGATCTCGAAAGAGGGATGATGTGACAATTAGAATTGTTGTCTATTCTTTTTATAAATTTGTTGTCAAGTTTGTAACATACCGTGTCATCTCTTAAATCTGACAAATCCACAAAAACAATTATTTCTTTAAATTTATATCCTTGTGATAATAGGTAATTTATTTTTGCAAAATGTATTGATGGGCTATAGGACGCCACACCTAAATTAGCAATCTTTTTTTCATTCAATTTATTTGATATTATTCCCACGAAGGATTTATCATAATCTACGCCAATACCTTCGGTAAAAGAGTCCCCAGCAAATCCTATATCGAATTCTTTATTATTACTAAATTGTTCTCTACAACTACTTCTAAATCCGTTCGCATCTGTACAAAAAGTGTATCTTTTTTTACCCCATCCAGCGGCATTTGTTTTATAGCTAGGGAGAAATTTATGATCATAGACATCATCCTTTACCGAAAAAGTTGTATCCTGATCCACAAAATTTACTCTAATAAATTTTTTATATATAGTTTTACCTATTATTAAATCTAAAAAAACAAAAGTTAAAAATGTAATTATTAAGATTTTTAGTATAGAAAAATTATAGTACATACAAAGATTTATACCATGGTAAAAGTTGATAAAAAATATAATTTTTTGACACCCATAAAAAGTTCAGACCTTGTTAGGCTTGGAAGAAACGCAGACGGAGGTTACGTAGTTAATTCTGAAATAATTGAGGGGTGTAAAAATTTAATTTCATTTGGAATGGGTAAAGATTGGTCATTCGAACTAGACTATTTAAAAAAAAATAAAAGTACAAAAATTTATATGTATGATCATTCTGTTAGTAGCTATCCATATATCAAGGATATTTTGAAATATTTTAGAAGGTTTATAACATTTAGAGTTAAGTACAAAGATTTTGCTCTAAGGATCAAGTCCTTTCAGAGTTACTTAAAATTCATGAATTTAAAAAACTTATCTTTTTACAAAGAAAAAATTAGCCATCCAGCAAAAAATAAAAATGAAGCAGACATAGACTTGGTTTTTAAAAGAATTAAAAGCACAGAAGATGTAGTTATGAAAATTGATATAGAAGGATCAGAGTATGAGGTTATAAATCAAATAATCAAACATTCATCAAGAATCAAGATGTTAATATTTGAATTTCATTTTATTCACACAAATGAAAAAATATTTTTCGAAAGTGTTAAAAAGTTGCAGGAATTATTTTATATAACTCATATTCATGGCAATAATCATAATCGCCAACTAGATTCAGGAATGCCTTGTGATTTGGAAATTACATTTTTAAATAAGAAATTTTCTAGAGAAACCAGCGAATATTCTTACGAATTTCCAATGAAAAATTTAGATTTTCCAAATAATCCCTACAAAGAGGATATATTTTTTTCTTTTACTAAAGACTAAGAATTTCCTTAAAATCTTGATTGTAACAAATTTCAAAAGTATTATAAGTCAACGTAAATTAGATGGCGGGGTAGCTCAGTTGGTTAGAGCACAGGACTCATAAGCCTGGGGTCGGTGGTTCGAATCCACTCCCCGCTACCAAAGAATTTTTATTTTGAAAAATATTAAAAAAAATTTTCAGCAATATTTTAAGAACTTTTTTTATAAAGTTCTAATCTTATTTACTGGACGTATTAAAGGTAAAATAAAATCAGAAAACGACAGTAGGATCAGTGTTAAAAAAATAGAAAAAGAAAAAAAACTTGTTTATAAAATTTTTAACATCAGTAATGGCAGGCTATACACTGACCGTATTCATGATACAGCAGTTATTTTAGACGACCATATTGTCGAAGGTCCTTCACATCAACTTAGACCCATAAACAACGCTAAAGTTGAAGAAAATATAGTTTTCAAAAAAGGAACACCCAGAAAAAAAAGAGAGTTGAAGGGTGTAACACTATCTTTGCTTACAGGCGGAGCTGGAAATGACAATTATTTTCATTGGATGTTTGATGTTTTGCCAAGATTAGCCTTGTCTGAAGAAGTAATAAAAAGTTCAAAGATAGATTTTTTTTTGATTCCTAGTTCAGATCAAAAATTTCAATCAGAGACCTTGAAGTTGTTAGACATTCCTAAAAACAAAATTCTTTCAAGCAAAATTTACAGACACATATCATCCAATGAATTAATCATAACAGACCATCCATATTGTGTATCAAACGATGCAACCAACGATATTCAAAAAATACCAATTTGGATCTCTCAATGGTTAAAAAATAAATTTTTAAGAAACGAAAAAAAAAATTTTAATTATCCTAAAAAAATCTATATCGATAGAGGGGACTCAAAATCTAACACTAAATATTTAAGGTCTATAGTTAATGAGCCGGAGATTAAGAATTTTTTAAAAGCAGAAGGGTTTGAACTTATAAAACTTGGCCATCTAAGCTTTTCAGAGCAAGTGGGGATATTTAGCAAAGCTGAAATCATAGTTGGTTTACATGGAGCTGGGTTTGCAAACTTATGTTTTTGCAAAGAAAACACCAAGATTCTAGAGCTTAAAAATAAAACTGCTGGAAAAATGTATGAAAATTTGGCGGTTACTAATAAATTAATTTATAAATCCATAAGTGGTGAAAGCGAAAATTTGAGATCAAAGAATCAGTTTGGTCATATAACTATTTCACTTGATGATTTAAAAAAAGAAATTAAAAATTTTGAATAAATGAAAAATTTAAAAATGTTTTGTTTGACCTTAGAACCGGGTCACCTAAGTTTTATAAAAAATTTAAATTATATTCCTGTAGGATTAGGAGAAAAAAATTTTTCCGATGAATGGTTAAGCGACAAAACTGGAAAAAGCATTTCAGAAAAAAATAAAAATTATGGAGAATATACATTTCACTACTGGATATGGAAAAACTATATAGACAAAATAAATAGTGAATGGATTGGTTTTGGGCAATACAGAAAGTTTTGGACGATTGATAATTTTGAAAATGAAGATCTAAATATCAATAAAATTAATTCAGTTGCTATAAGAGAAATTCCATCAGATTTTGAAGATTACGATGTAATTCTAGGCGAACCTTTTTATGTTAATCAAAGAAGGATTTCAAAATTTATAAAAAAAGGTTTTAAGATAATTATAAAAAAACCAGGAGTTTTATTTAATAAAAATTCGAGAAATTTAAAATTTCACTTTGATTTAATGCATGGAGAAAATAATCTAAAAAAAGCTATTGATTTATTAGATTCTGAAAACAAAAGAGGCTTTGAGCACTACATGAATAAAAATTTTTATTTTCATCCTCACAATATGTTTATCTGCAAATCAAAGGATCTTTTAATAAGTTACTACGAAACAATTTTTCCTTGGCTGGAAAGATGCGAAAGTATATTTGGATTCAAAAATTTAAAAGGCTATGATCTTACAAGGATCTATGGTTTTTTAGCCGAGAGATTTCTTTCATATTGGTTTACAAAAAATGCCAAATACAAAACAATGAACATTACATTTTATGACATTAATAAGGATTTTAAGTAATTATAATTTTTTTATAAATATTTTTTTAATTTTGAAAGATTCATTGAAGAATTAATCGGCATCAGGATCTTTTTATTTTTCTTTAAAAAAATTTTCTTTATTTTTGGATTATATTTTTTTGCAAATTTATAAACAGATCTTGTTGGCCCACCTACATTAATAATACCTTTAGCATAAATTAATTTTTTAAAAATGTTTATAAAATCTTCGTGGTAAATGAAATTGGTAAATACATTTGTAAAAGCTCCTTTGTGAACAAAAGGTTTTTCAGTCATGCTTGCTCTTATTATCAAACTATTTTTGTACATTTGTACCGCAGACTCCCCTCCTAATTTTGACCAGGCATAATTGTTTGATGGAAGGAGCGGATCCGTCTCTTTATAGTTACCTTTTTTTCCCGGATACACATAGCTTGTTGAAAAATATATTAGTTTTGTATTAAACATTTTGCACGCTCTAACAATATTTGCTGTTCCAATAATATTAAGCTCAATACTTTTTAAAACTTTCTTTTCATGAATCTTCATCGGTCTAGAAAGTCCGGCAAGATGCACAAGACAATAGGGCCTTGTTTTAGCTAAATACTTCTTTATAGATTCAAATTTTAAAATATTTAGTTTATTTTTTTTTGGAAAAAGCATTTGATAACTAAATTTACTTTTTTTTAAAACAGAGCCAAATCTTCCAGTTCCTCCCGTTACTACAATTTTCCTTTTTTTCTTCATAATTAGACGCTAATTTTTAATATGAATTTTGCAAAATTCTTTAAAAGTTAAATTATTTTTGTCCTTTTTTGATATAAGTGGTTTTTTAGTTGGCCATTTTATTTTTAAGCTCTTATCATTCCACATAATTCCAACTTCGTTTTTTTTTGATCTGTAATTAGAATTTCCATAAACAATATAATTCTCTTTCTCCATGCCCATAAAACCATGAGCAAAACCCTTGGGTATGTAAAGTGATTTAGAATTTTTATCACTAAGAATGATTGCAAAGCATTTTCCAAAAGTTTTAGATCTTTTTCTTAGATCTAGAACAACGTCAAAAATTTTACCTTTTATGACGGAAATGTATTTAGCTTGATTAATTTTCTTTTGAATATGCAATCCTCTTACGACATTTCTTTTTGATTTAGACATACACCAAAAAATACCTTGAAAACCCTTATTTTTATTTTTTAAAAACAGTTCTCTAAAAGCTCCTCTACTGTCCAGATGAGTCCTTCCCCGAACAATTTTTAAATCCTTAAATTTTGTAGAATTTATTTTCACAATTTTAATCCAAGTCTTGCTGTAATGTTTTTTTTAGAGATTTTTTTAAAATAACCAAGATTATTTTTGTACCAGTTAAACGTTTTCTCTAGGCCCTTAGCAGCTGAAATTTTATGTTTCCACTTCATCTTTTTTCTAATTTTGTTAGAATTTAGTGCATACCTAAGATCGTGACCAGGCCTGTCTTTTACAAAGACAATTCTATTTTTGATTCCTACCTTTATTTTGTTTTTTTTTGCTATTTTAAAAATTTTTTTAATTATGTCTATATTTCTTAGTTTAATACCAGTTCCGATATTATAGTTTTCACCATATTTACCTTTAAGAAAAATTTTAAGTATGGCCTCACAATTATCTTTAACATAGATCCACTCCCTCATATTTTTACCTTTTCCATAGACAGGTAACGTTTTGTTGTTCAAAATATTAAAAATCATTTTAGGTACAAATTTTTCTGGAAACTGATTTGGTCCGTAGTTATTACAAGGATTCGCAATTAATGTTTTTATTCCGTAAGTTCTTCCATAAGCTTTGACCAATTGGTCTGCGCTTGCTTTTGACGCAGAATAAGGCGAACTAGGATTGTAATTATCCTTTTCACTTGCCATCCTGTCTTTAGCAATGTCACCGTAAACTTCGTCCGTTGAGATCTGTAAAAATTTAATCTTATTTTTTGTAATTTTTTTTAACTTTCTTAAAATTTCCAGCAAATTATATACACCATTAATATTAGTTTTGATAAATTTTTCAGCATTGTCAATTGATCTATCAACATGTGTTTCTGCAGCTAAATTTATTATTCCTACAGGCCTATACTTTTTAATAATTTTTGTAATTTTTTTTCTTTGATTTATGTCTAATTTGAAGAATAAGTAATTTTTATTTTTTTTGAACTTTTTAACATTATATGGATTTGCAGAATAAGCAGATTTATCAATATTGATTACAGAGTATTTCTTTTTTAATAGTAAATGCACTAAATTGCTTCCTATGAAACCTGAACCTCCAGTAATTATAATTTTTTTCATATTAATTTTACAAACAGGGCATGATCTATTAAATTAAACTATTAAAATAATTAGAGTATAAAATCAATTATGTTTAAATAATGTCAACTAAAGATATAACTATAGTAATAACCTCATTTAAGAGCCAAAAAAAAATTATAAAGTGCTTAAATTCAATTGATCCTGAATGCAATGTTATAAATGTTGAGAATTCTGATGATCAAGAACACAAGACCAGTGTAGAAAAAAAGTTTAAAAATGTTAAATGCATTTTGTCAGGAAAAAATTTTGGTTACGGAAAAGGAAACAATATTGGACTCAAAGAAGTAAAAACCAAGTATGCTTTAATACTCAATCCAGATGCTAAATTATTTCCTGAAAGTATTAAGGAATTTCTAAACGCCGCTAAAGAAAAACCAGATTTTGCTATTATAGGACCAGGTATTTTCGAAGATAAAAAAAAACTAGCAATTAATGAAGATGCTCAGGAAGTCAAAGCGGTAAAAGGATTTGCGATGTTTATAAATTTGTCTGAATTTAAAGACGTTGGCTTTTTTGATGAAAATTTTTTTTTCTTTCTCGAAGAAATAGATTTATGCACCAGGTTGTTAAAAAATAATAAAAAGATTTACTATTGCCCCAAAGTACCAGTTCAACATGAAGGAGGGCATTCTCACGACAGTTCTTTTAATTATCAAATGGAATTGTCCAGAAATTGGCACTGGATGTGGTCAACTTTTTACTACAACAAAAAACACAAAGGATTTTTAATTTCACTTATAATTTTTGGACCCAAGATATTCTCTTCAATTTTTAAATTTTTACTTTTTTTAATATTGAGAAATAAGGAAAAAAAAGAAATTTATTACCAGAGATTTTCGGGACTTATGAACTCTATCATGGGTAAAAGTTCTTGGTATAGACCTAAAGTTTGATTATTTATTGATTTGAACTACTTTTAAATATAAGTATTGATGCCAATGAAAAAAAATAAAGTTCTTGTTACTGGTGCAGCAGGATTTTTAGGCTCTCACTTAGCAGAAAAATTAGCAAATATGGGTGACACTGTTGTTGGTGTTGACAATATGCAGGGCGGTTATGCTGATAACGTGCCAAAAAATATAAAATTTCACAAAATGGATTGCTGTGATTTAAAAAAAATGAACGAAATTATGGAGGGAGCGGATATAGTATATCATTGTGCCGCAACAGCTCATGAAGGTTTATCAGTTTTTTCTCCTTACGAAATTGGAAAAAATAATTATTT
>MDSW01211891.1_pt1 | contig 21423 bp, 27 predicted proteins | sample 811171 | NCBI WGS metagenome assembly MDSW01 (sample SAMN05326641, study PRJNA326480) | marine metagenome | isolation source: seawater | place: Atlantic Ocean: North West | collected 2012 | reverse complement strand
GTTAAGTTTTCTTTGTTTTTCAGTTTCTGCAAGTATAATTTCGTTTATTGCCTCTGCTTGTACTAAATCTATTTTTCCATTAATTATTGCTCTTTTTGAAAACTCCCCAGCGTCTGCAAACCTTAGTCCTTGAATTTTAGAACATGCGTCTATAAAAGCCTGAATAGTAGCTACTCCGCCATGACATTGTACTTCAAAACAATCTTCTCCAGTAAAACTATTAGGTTTTGGCATCCAACATATTAAACATACGTCTAATAATTCATTATTAGAAGGGTTATAAATTTTCTTTAAAACTAATTTTCTTGCTAAAGGTATTTTATTGTTTTTAATTAACGACTTTAAAATATTTTTGCTTCCGTTGCCAGAAAACCTAAAAACTGATATGGCAGAAGTACCATTAGCTGTTACTGGAGCAAATATTGTTTCGTACATTATTAATTACTAATTAAAAGTTTTTTTGATAGTTTATTTTCTTTTATATATTTTTCTATAATTAAATCTATATCCTGTTTATTAGTAACTTTTAACCATATCCCTTCCGGGTATATTACCATTAGCGGTCCCTTTTTGCACCTGTTTAGACAACCAGAAGCGTTAACTCTTATACCTTTAATTCCTGATGCTTTTATTTTTTCTTTCATGTAACTTCTTAAGTGATTTACTTCTTCACTCCCGCAAGAACGTTTGTTCTTATCTTTTCTTTGATTTGTGCAAAAGAAAATGTGTTTTTTATAAAAGCTATTCATTGAAAAGTATTTTTACTAGTTTTTATATATCACATAAACAAATAACACTTTATATAAATATATAAAAGAATTATTAATTTTCGAAAACTCTGTGCATAAGATTAGTTGGTTGATAAATGGTATTAATTTTATATAATGCTTCAAATGAAATCTAAAACTATAATAATTAAAAGTCCTGGGCCTGCTGAAAATATGCAATGGGAGAATTTAGATGTTGCTTTCCCTACCAAGGGATATGTAACAGTAAAACATTCATATGTGGGACTAAATTATATAGATACCTACCACCGTTCTGGTCTTTACCCTCTTCCCCTCCCGGCAACTATTGGTATGGAGGGAGCTGGAGAAGTTATTGAAGCAGGCAAAGAAAGCACTTTATTTAAAAAAGGAGATAAGGTTGTTTATGCATTAGGCCCGCCAGGTAGTTATTCTGATATAAGAAACATACCTGAAAACAAATTAATTAAAATACCAGATTATGTAAATGAAAAAACTGCAGCTGCCATAATGTTAAAGGGGATGACGGTAGAATATTTAACAGAAAGAACTTTTTCAATAAACAATTCTCATTCTGTGCTTTTACACGCTGCAGCTGGTGGCGTTGGGCAAATCGCCACCCAGTGGATAAAAAGCAAGGGCGCAAAAGTTATAGGAACAGTAGGCAGTTTAGAAAAAGTAGAAATAGCAAAAAATAATGGTTGCGATGAAGTTATTTTATATAAAGAAAAAAATTTTAAAGAAGCAGTATTAGATTACACTAATGGTGCAGGTGTAGATGTAGTCTATGATGGGGTAGGAAAAAGTACAGCATTACAAAGTTTGGATTGTCTAGCTCCTTTGGGAATGCTTGTTATATTTGGAAACTCTTCAGGAAACGCTCCTGCTATAGACCCTTCCTTATTAGCCTCCAAAGGAAGTTTGTTTTTAACTAGGCCAACTTTAATGACATATAATGCAAAATGGAAAGATATGCAAAAAAGCGCAAGTAGAGTATTCAAGATGCTAGAGGATAATATTATTAAATCTAATATTGGGGGAGAGTACTTATTATCCGAAGTAGTAAAAGTTCATGAGTCATTAGAAAATAGAAACACCAAAGGCTCAGTAGTTTTAAGAAACGATTACTGATTCATAGCATCAAAAAAATCATTATTATTTTTTGAAGATTTAAGTTTTTCTAGCAAAAACTCCATAGCATCAGTTGTCCCCATCGGAGATAAGATTTTTCTTAAAACCCACATTTTAGATAAAATTCCTTTTTCAACCAAAAGCTCCTCTTTTCTGGTTCCAGACTTTGCGATGTCTATTGCAGGAAAAGTTCTCTTATCAGCAAGCTTTCTGTCTAAAACGATTTCAGCATTTCCGGTACCTTTAAACTCCTCAAATATAACTTCGTCCATTCTAGAGCCGGTTTCAATTAATGCAGTTGCTATAATTGTAAGGCTTCCGCCCTCTTCAATATTTCTCGCTGCTCCAAAAAACCTTTTGGGTCTTTGTAAAGCATTTGCATCAACACCTCCTGTTAATACTTTTCCAGAAGATGGAACTACTGTGTTGTAAGCTCTAGCTAATCTAGTAATAGAATCCAATAATATTACAACATCTCTTCCGCTTTCCACTAATCTTTTTGCTTTTTGTATGACCATTTCAGCTACTTGTACGTGTCTGCTGGCAGGCTCGTCAAAAGTTGATGATACCACCTCCCCTTTAACTGTCCTTTGCATATCTGTTACTTCTTCTGGTCTTTCATCTATCAACAAAACAATTAGATAAACTTCTTCATGGTTCTGCTCTATAGAGTGCGCTATACTCTGGAGCAAAACTGTCTTTCCCGTTCTAGGAGGTGAGACAATGAGTGCTCTTTGCCCCTTTCCAATAGGAGAGACTAATTCCATTATTCTTGGAGACATGTTTTTCTTTTTTAATTCCGGATCAGAAGAGTCCATTTCTAAGTGAATTCTTGATTCTGGATATAGGGGTGTTAAGTTATCGAAGTTGCTTTTTACTCTAATTTTTCCAGGTTCTTCGAAGTTTATCTTATTTACTTTTATAAGAGCGAAATATCTTTCACTATCTTTAGGTTGCCTTATTTCCCCTTCAACTGTGTCTCCATTTCTAAGCCCAAACTTTCTGATTTGACTTGGGCTTACATAAATATCATCAGGGCCTGGTAAATAATTAGACTCTGGTGCTCTTAAAAACCCAAACCCGTCTTGTAATATATCTATAACGCCATCTCCATGAATAGATGATCCTTTGTCTGCTACAGATTTTAATATGCTGAACATTATATCTTGTCTTCTCATATTAGCTGCATTTTCTATGCTATGCTCTGTGGCTAATTCTAATAATTCGTGGGTCTTCTTTTTTTTTAACTGTTGTAAATGCATGGTATAAGAAAGAAATAAAAAAGATATTTTAAATTATAATAAATTTATTTTAAAGTCAACAAACTTAAAACTTTACTAATAATAAAATTTTAATAAATATTAATATATGAAAGATATTATAAAAAATAAAAAACATCCCAAAGTTACCTTTGGAAAAACTGGAGTTTTGTTAATAAACTTGGGAACTCCTAACAGTTATAAGTGGTGGGATATAAGAAACTACTTAAAAGAGTTTTTGAGTGATAGAAGAGTAATAGAAACAAATAAAATTCTATGGTTTTTTTTATTAAATATTATAATTTTAAATTTTAGACCCCATAAAACTGCAAAAAATTATAAAAAAATTTGGTTTGAAAAGGATAATATTTCCCCTTTAAGATTTTATACTAAACTCCAAAGGGATAAGCTAAGAAATACCTTAAAAAGAAAAAATGTCTATATTGATTATGCAATGCGCTATGGGAACCCAAGTATTAAATATAAAATCTCTTCTTTAAGAGAAAAAGGCTGCGAAAATATTATAGTGCTTCCTTTATATCCTCAGTATGCTTCTCCTACTACTGCCTCTGTTTGCGATGAAGTTTACAGAGTTTTATTAAAAATGCGTTGGCAACCTAGTATTCAAATAGTTCCTCATTATGAATCAAACCCTTTTTATATTAATGCTTTAGTAAATAGTATAAAAGAAAAGTTAAAAACGTTGACTTACTCCCCTGACTTAATAATAACATCTTACCATGGAATTCCTGAAAAGTACTTTTTAAAGGGTGACCCTTATCATTGTTATTGTTATAAAACTACAAGATTAATAGAAGAAAAAATTAATATAAAAATTCCATTTATGCTTACATTTCAATCTAGGTTTGGCCCGCAAAAATGGCTATCCCCTTATACGGATAAAACATTAGAAGAACTACCCTCAAAAGGCACAAAGAAAGTATTGTTACTTTGTCCTGGCTTTTCTTCTGATTGTATAGAAACATTGGAAGAAATTGGCATTCAAGCCAGGGAGCTTTTTTTGAAAAGCGGAGGTGAAAATTTTGATTTTGTACCTTGTTTAAACGATAGGGATGACCATATAGAATTACTATATCATTTAGTTTCAAAGTTTATATAATCACTAAATGTACTTATTATTTAAATCTCTTCATATAATCTCATTTGTTGCCTGGATGGCCGGGTTATTGTATCTACCTAGATTGTTTGTTTATCATTGTGAAGAAAAATATAATAGCAAAACTTATAATAAGTTCTTATTAATGGAAAAGAGACTTCTAAAATTTATAATGTTACCTTCCATGGTCAGTACTTGGATATTCGGAATTTCTCTATACTTACTAAATTTAGATGCTCTAGCTTTTTCATTATGGTTTTCTATTAAGTTATTTTTGGTAATAATACTATCTGCATATCATGGATATCTATCTATTTGTAGAAAAAATTTTATTTCAAATACTAATACAAACTCTGCAAAATTCTATAAGTTTATAAATGAAGTACCAACAGTTATTTTAATTTTGGTCGTTTTTTTAGTTATCTTTAAGCCTACTATTTAAAGTTTTTTACTATTTCAATACATTGTTTTACGTTATCTATTGGTGTTCTAGGTAAAATTCCATGGCCTAAATTGAAAATAAACTTCTTATCTTTCATATCTTGCATAATACTTAAGGTAGCATTAATCATTTCGCTACCTCCCACTAACAATTTAATAGGATCCAAATTTCCTTGAAATACAATTTTATCTGGTAAAATTTCAATATATTTTTTCATCCTCACTGAAGAGCTAAAACTCACTATATCAATGTAATCATAAAAATCATGATAGTCGTAATTGATATTTTTTGAAAAATAGGATATGGGAGTTCTAGGATGTCTCTTCTTTATTTCTTTACATATTTTCCTTATTGGAGAAATAGAGTATTTTTCTAAGGCATCATAATCTAGAACATTGGAATGAGTATCAAATATCTGCACTAAATCTGCGCCACTTCTGATTTGAGAGCTTAAATGTTCAATTATAATATCGCTGAGTACATTTATTACTCTATTCATAAACGTTGAATTCTTATAAGCTACTTCTCTAATCGCAGATAAATCTTTTGTCATGGTTCCTTCTATCAAATAAGCTGCTACTGTCCAAGGCGCTCCTGAGAATCCTATTAAAGGTTTTTTATGATTTAGCATTATTTTCTTTACTGCTTTTATACTTTGATATACTGGATATAATTTTTCGTGGTCAATATTTATATTCTTTGAATCAAAAACTTTAACTAAGTTTTTATTATTTACGACAGGACCCTTATTTGGAATGAATTCTACTTCAATATTAAGAGTTTCTAATATTATTAAAATGTCTGAAAATATTATACCTGCGTCAAAATTAAACTTTTTTATAGGAAGCATAGTTATTTCAGTTACTGCTTCTACATTCCTACACATTTCGAAAAAACTTTTAAATCTTCTCTTAATTATATTATATTCTTCCATGTACCTACCAGCTTGCCTCATCAACCAAATAGGATTATTAGAAAAATTAAATAAATTTTTTATATTACTGTCCATAATACAAATAAATATATATATATATATATTAGTTGTTGTTGTAATGAATATAATTATAAGGATAAAATGTTATCAACATATTTATCAACATTATTAATGTATACAATCTCTTTAAAACCTCATAAAAAAACTAAAGTTTAAAATAATATATTAAAGTTATACACAATTATTAATAACATAACAAAACAAAATAGATCTATGAATAAATATATAATTTTCTTAATATATATAAAAAAATAAAAATTTTTTTAGTTTTTAAAAAAATGTCCACAGTTAATCAACATATTTATCTCATTTCAGATTCTACTGGAGAAACAGTATCAACCATTGCAAGATCTATTTACGCAAGGTTTGAAAACATAAACTTTTTGGAGAATAAATGGGCTTTAATAAGAACAGAAAAACAAATTGATAATATTACAAAAATAATAACAGGAAAGCCTGGAATAGTTTTATATACTATGATTAATTTAAAGTTAGAAAACTATTTAAAGGAAAAATGCAATGCAATAAACGTGAGTGCACACAATGTTCTAGATAATACTATTAATAAAATAAAAGAGTTTTATGAGATTAAACCTGACGGAGGACAAATTCCCGGCAAACAACATTCTTTATCTAAAGATTACTTTGATAGAATTGAATCCTTACAATATGCAATAGCTAATGATGACGGTCAAAGAAACCTTAATTTAGAAAAAGCCGACATAATTTTTTTTGGAGTATCTAGAACTTCTAAAACGCCAACTTCAATCTACTTAGCTAATCAAGGATATAAAGTTGCTAATATACCATTTGTTTTGAATCAAAGCTTAAACTTGAATGACATAAGTAAAAGAACTTTAGTGATCGGTCTTTTTGCTAGTCCTGAAAGGTTACAGCAAATAAGGACATCAAGATTACAATCTTTAAAGGAAAATAGATCTACCAACTATATAGATATAGAAGTATTGAAAAAAGAAATAGAAGAAGCAAAAAAAATCTGTGCAAGAAATAAATGGTCTACCATTGATGTTACTAAAAAATCTATAGAAGAAATTGCTGCTACAGCATTAGAATATTTAAAAATTTTCAAGAGCAAAGAATTGCACAATGATGAATAAAAAAAATAGAGTTTTAGGTATTTTAGGAAATCCTTTAAAACAATCAATGTCTCCCATGGTACATAATCACTGGATAAACAGATATAATCTAAAAAGCTATTATTGCAAATTTCAATTAGAGAAAATAGATAACATACAAACAGCTATTAGAGTTCTTAATTTAAAAGGATTAAATGTAACAATACCTTATAAGAAAAAGATCATAAAGCATTTGGATAAGATTGATAAAACTGTTGAAACTCTCCAAGCAGTTAATACTATAAATAATAATAAAGGAGTTTTAGAAGGATATAATACAGATGTGACAGGGTTTCTTTTAGGATTAGAAAATATAAAAAAATTAAATACAAAAAAGCCAGTAATAGTTCTAGGAGCAGGAGGTGCTGCAGAGTCAGTAGTTTATAGCTTGCATTTATTAGGAGTCAAAAATATTTATATAATGAATAGAACAAAAATTAAGGCGCAGAGGATAGCCAGAAAGTACAAAGAAGCACAAACAGCAAAATGGATAGAATATGATCTGGTAAACGAGGCGGGTCTAATAGTTAATACAACTAGTCTAGGCATGATAGGCTATCCAACATTACCTATTTCTCTAGAAAGGGCAAGTAAAAGCACCAAGGTTTATGATATAGTTTATAATCCCTTAGAAACAAAACTTATAAAAGATGCAAAAAAACTAAAATTGGAATATGTGACGGGCCTATCTATGTTTTTAGGGCAAGCACAAGAAAGTTTTAGAATTTGGTTTAATATTAAGCCAGTTTTGAGTAAATACTTAATATCTAAATTAAAAAAAGATATTAAAATATTATGATAATAATTGGTTTAACAGGATCAGTTGGTGCAGGAAAAACAGAAACTAGCAATTTTTTTAAAAGAAACAATGTGCCAGTTTTTGATAGTGACTATCAAGTAAAAATGATTTATAAAAAAAAAATAGTAATTAACAAAATTAAAACAGAGTTCCCAGAGGCATTTATCAATAATATTCTTTTTAAAGAAAAGTTAGCTGAGATAGTTTTTGAAGACAGTAGTAAGCTAAAGATTTTAGAAAAAATTATTTATAAACACCTAAAAGTAAGTAGATATTTATGGGTACGAAAAAAATTTAGAGAGAAAAAAAAAGTTGTTGTTTTTGATGTTCCATTGCTTTTTGAGAAAGATAGTGTTGCTAAATATGATAAAATAATTCTGGTAACATGTTCGGAAAAAATACAAAAAAATAGAGTTTTAAAAAGAAAGGGATGGGATGAAAAAAGATTAGAATTAACAAGAAAACAACAGCTGGAGGATAATAAGAAAAAAAAACTAGCAGATATAATTATTAATACCGATAGAGGAAAAAGATACGTTTTTAATAAAATTACGAGCATATTGCAAAAATGCTTAGTGGCTAAAACTAGATCTAATAATAAAATAATATATAATTTTAATAAATGAAAAGAATTGCATTAGACATAGAAACAACAGGACTAGATCCAGCACAAGGGCACAGAATAGTAGAAATAGGATGTGTAGAATTAGAAAACAACTATCCTACAGGTAATTATTTTCAAGAGTATATCAATCCAAATAGAAAAATGCCGGAAGAAGCATTTAAAATTCATGGTTTAACTGACGAGTTTTTATCAGACAAACCAGCATTTCTATTAGTAGCAGATAAGTTTTTAAATTTTATTAAAGATTCTGAGTTAGTTATTCACAATGCTAAATTTGATTTAGGGTTTTTAAATTATGAATTAGAATTTGCTTCTAAAAAAAACCTATTTGAATTTAAAGTTATAGATACACTTTTATTGGCAAGGAAAATTTTTCCTGGTGCAGCAAACAACCTAGATTCTTTATGTAGAAGGTACAATGTTGATGTTGCAAGAAGAAAAAAACATGGGGCATTATTAGACGCAGAACTACTAGCAGATGTTTTTCTTGAAATGAATGGAGGAAGACAACAAGATATAGGGTTAGAGCTTAAAAAGAGCAATGTAGAAAAAAAAACTATAATAAATAAAGAGTTTTTATATTCAAAAAAAATAATAACTCCTGATAAAAAAGAGATCCAAGCTCATAATGCAATATTAAAAAGCCTTAAAAAAAATTATTGGTAAATTCTAATAATAGCTTTAATTAATAATTTGTATTTACTTTATCTAATAAAAAAATTATAGATATATAAGTATATTATTTTTTTGAGAGGTAAATTCTGTATATTGATATTATTATATTTGCAATAATCGCTGGTGTCTTAGCAGCTAATCTCTATAGAGTTTTAGGAAAGAAAACTAATATTGAAAGCAAAGATACTCAAGATGAGAAAATTAAGTTTGTAAATAAAAATATAGAAAATTATGAAACGAAGCTACATAGTGCTGAAGAAGAACTAATGTATGCTGATAAAAGCTTTACTATTGAGGCATTTTTAAGCGGAGCAGAAAAAGCTTTTAAAATTATTGTTTCCTCTTATAAAGAAAAAAATATTGAAAGTGCTGAAAGGTTACTTAGTCCAAAAGTTTTAAAGGCTTTTCAAGAACAATCAGAAATTCAAAATAACCTTCAATCTTTTAAAATTACCAACGTAAAATCTTCTATAATCAACATAGAAATGGTTAAGAAGCTAGCAAAAGTTAAAGTTAAGTTCTTATCTACCCAAAAGAATATTTTTGAAAATAAAGACGAAACAATTAATGTTAAAGATATCTGGACGTTTGAAAAAATTATTGGTAGCAAGGATCCTACTTGGATATTATCTGAGGTTACTTCAGAGTGAAATTTATTGGTCTAATTTTAGGGCTCTTTTTTTTTTACTAGTTGTACCAATTTTCATCAAAACTCTTATAAAGAGAAAGATCTTTTAATATATTTAAGCAAAAGTGAAAAAAACTTAAACAGAGCGCTTGAAACAATTTTTAGAGATTGTTTTGATTTTAAAAAACGTGGCATAGCTCACCCCTATAAAGAAACATGTGACAAATATCAAGCAACTGAATACGATAAATTTTTTATGGATCTATATAAAAATTTTGACTTTAAAGAAATCACAGGAACTAACCCAAATGGTAGTAAAGGCTTACTAACTGGCTACTATGAACCTGCAATTAAAGCATATAGTTATCCTAAAAAAGGATCATATCCTATATATAAGCATCCAAAAGAAATATCTAATAAATTTAATTATCAAGTTTCCAGAAAAACTATAAATCAAGGATATCTTAAAAATCATAAATTAGAAATTGCCTGGGTGGAAAATGAAATAGAGGCTTTTTTTTTACATATACAAGGTTCAGGCAGACTAATGTTAGATGGCAATAAAGTTGTAAAGATAAGATATGCTGGAAGCAACAAAAAAAAGTATTCTTCTTTGGGAAGAATTTTAATAAATCGTGGTATCCTTAAAAAGGAAGAAGTTGATATGCATAAAATTAAAGAATGGTTATACCAAGATAGAAAACGTGCTAGAAAGTTTATGAATTTCAATGAAAGATACATATTTTTTGAAGAATATTCTGGAGAAATTAAAGGCAGTGCAGGGGTAGCTTTGGTGCCAAATGTTAGTATAGCAGTTGATAAAAGGTTTATTAAAACAGGAGAGGCAATTATAATTCAAAGCATGAATAACATTAATGAAATGTTTTTAGGAGTTGCTCATGATGAAGGTATTGCAATAAAAGGAAAAAGTAGAATTGATTTGTTTACAGGTTTTGGTTATAAATCTGAAAAGAAAGCAGCTCTATTAAACAAAAAGATATTCACATGGAAAGTAATCCAAAAAAAGAAAACAGGAGACCCTTTTGAATAAAATTTTAGAGATAAATGACCTAAAAAAATTGGCAAAAAAAAAATTACCTAAAATGTTTTATGATTACATTGATACAGGCTCTTACTCTGGAATAACATACGAAAGTAATGAAGAAGATTTTAAAAAAATAAAACTTAAGCAGAGAGTAGGGATCAATATAAAAAACAGAAATTTAAGCACGTATATTTTAGGAGAAAAATATACCCTTCCTTTAGGACTTGCACCAGTAGGAATGGGAGGAATGATGTATCCAAATGGTGAAATATTGGTTGCAAAGGCTTGTAGCGATATGAATATTCCATACATTTTATCAACAATGAGTATTTGCTCTATAGAACAGGTTGCAGAAAAATCAAAAAACTCTTTTTGGTTTCAACTTTATGTTATGAAAGATAAAGAGTTTGTTAAAAATATAATAAATAGAGCTAGGAAAGCAAAGTGTGGTGCTTTAGTAGTAACTATGGACCTTCCCCTGTTGGCTCAGAGACATAATGATATAAGAAATGGTCTATCAGCTCCACCAAAATTAGGTTTAAATCAAATTTATCAGCTAATAACAAAGCCAGGATGGTGTTTAAAAATGATATTCACTAAAAATAAAACCTTTGGAAATATACTAGGGCATGCAAAAGGAGTAAAAGACCTAACTTCTATTATATCTTGGACCAACCAGCAATTTGATCAGGAATTAACGTGGGACTATGTTAAATGGATAAAAAAATTATGGGGAGGTCCATTAATTATTAAAGGAATTTTAGACGTTGATGATGCAGTTAAAGCATCTAATATTGGAGCAGATGGAATCATAGTATCGAATCATGGTGGAAGACAACTGGATGGAACTACCTCTACTATTTTAGCGCTAAATAATATTTCAAAAAAGGTAGGATCTAAAGTAGAAGTATATATAGATGGTGGTTTTAGGCACGGGGCAGATTTAGTTAAAGCAAAGGCGCTAGGAGCAAAGGCCATATTTGTAGGAAGGCCCTATTTGTATGGATTAAGTGCAAAAGGCTTTGAAGGAGTAAAAAAAATGATTGAAATATTTAGAAAAGAAGCAGACGTTGCCTTAGCCCTTTGTGGAGAAACTAATATTAATAAACTTAGTAATAAAAATATTTTATAATTACATATGGAAAGAAAACTACATAAAAAAGAATTAGATTTATGGAAAGAGGTGACTAAAGAAGATATTAAAATTAATAGCTATCTTCAAGATGACATGACAGAAAAAAAAAGCGACTTTATTAAAAAAAATCCTGAAGTTTTAAAAAAGTATATAAAGATTAAAAAGAAAAAAAATAATTTTTACAAAAATGAGAAGGCATCTTCTGAAAACAAGCTTCAAGTCAATAAAAGAATGAAGGCTAAATTTGAAAGAGGATTAATTAGACCAGAGGCCGTTTTGGACCTTCACGGATATAATAGAATCGATGCAGAAAAAACTTTGAAATCTTTTATAAACACTTGCATAAATCAAGAAAAGAGATGTATTTTAGTAATAACAGGAAAAAGAAAAACAACTACAGGGTCTAAGAGTATATTAAGAGAGCTTATTCCTGATTGGTTAGATGAAAACAAATATACCTCTTTAGTTTTAGCGCATAGCTATGCTATTCAAAAAGATGGAGGTGATGGTGCCAGGTACATACTGTTAAGAAAAAAAAAGGCTAATGGATGAAAAGAATTGCTGAACTAAAAAGAAAAACAAAAGAAACTGAAATTAACTGCAAGATTAATTTAGATGGAAAAGGATTATATAAGGTTGATACAGGAATAGGTTTTTTGGATCATATGATAGAGCAACTGTCAAAACACAGTGGCATAGATATAAACCTTAGTGCAAGTGGAGATTTACATATAGATGCCCATCATACAACAGAGGATATAGGCTATACTATAGGCAAGGCAATATCAGAAGCTTTATTAGATAGAAAAGGAATACAAAGATTTGCAAGCGCTTACGTTCCGATGGATGAAACACTTTCTAGAGTAGTGCTAGACCTATCAGGCAGACCTTATTTAGTCTGGAAAGTTTTTTTTACACAAACTAAATTAGGAGAGATGGATGCAGAGTTATTTAAAGAGTGGTTTCAGGCTTTAGCACAAGCTTTAGGGGCTAACTTACATGTTGAGAATCTTTATGGTGTTAACAACCACCACATTATTGAGTCATGTTTTAAAGCATTAGCATTGTCTATAAAAAGCGCTATCAAAGTCTCTGAAAACCTCAAAGATGTAATTCCTTCGACAAAAGGAAAGCTTATTAATGATGGCGAAAAATGAATGTTATAATCATTAATTACAATTCAGGAAATTTGGCCTCATTGTACAATTCTTTTTTGAAAGTGGCTACAGATAGAAAAAAAAAAATTAATTTGTTAATTAGCAACAAACCTAATGAAGTTGAAAAGGCAGATAGGTTGGTATTACCAGGCGTAGGAGATTTTTCTACTTGTAAAAATCAACTTACAAAAATTAAAGGAATGCAACAGGCTTTAAATGATTTTGTAAATATTAAGCAAAGACCTTTTTTAGGTATTTGTATAGGGATGCAGTTAATGGCAAAAAAAAGCTTTGAAAGAATAGAAACTTCAGGTCTAGGTTTTTTTGATTGTGAAGTAAAAAAAATTCTTCCTAATTCCAAAGCCATTAAAGTTCCTCATATGGGATGGAACAATATTACATTGGTAGACGATATCTATAAAAAATCATTTAATTCATTAGTAGAAGGAGATTATTACTTTGTTCATAGCTATGAAATGGTTTTTAGTAATAGTAAAGATATAATAGCTACTGTTAACTACGGAAAAGAAATTGTAGCTGCTGTGGGAAAAGAGAATATATTAGGTGTTCAATTTCATCCAGAAAAAAGTCAAAAAAAAGGACAAAGCTTTATTAATGATTTTTTAAGTTGGAATCCTTAATGATTACTGTTAAAAAGACTAATTCCTTTAAGAAAGGAGAGCTAGAAGAATTAACATCTGCAACTATGGATGCAATTAAAGAAGGCATAGGATTTGGATGGGTTAAACCTCCCCCTAAAAATAAAGTTAGAAATTATTGGAAAGGAGTTTTATTAGTTCCTAATAGGTGGCTATTTCTGGGAAGATATAAAGGACTAATTGCTGGCTCTTTACAGGTTGTAACATTTTCTTCTTCAAATGAAGCTTCAATGTTTAGGGTTTTTATAGATACACATTTTGTGGCAACATGGGCAAGGGGACATGGCTTAGCTAAACTATTACTAGAAGAGGCAGAAAAAGAATGTAAGCTGAAAAACTTTTCGCATGTATTATTAGATGTCAGAGAAACACAAAAGAGAGCTATAAAGCTTTATGAGCAAATTGGCTATAAACAATGGGGAGAATTGCCAGTCTATCATAAGTTAGAAAACAAAAAGATGGTCTCAGGTAAATATTATTACAAGTACCTAGGAATTTCATGATAATTTATCCAGCAATAGACCTCTCTAAAGGAGAAATAGTAAGGCTTGAAAAGGGAGACTTTGAAAAAAAGACTATTTATAATGCTAATATAGAAAAACAAGTCTTTGAATTTGAAAAGAATGGTGCAAAGTGGGTGCATGTAGTTGACTTAGACGGAGCTTTGTCTGGAAAAAATCAAAATCAAAAAGCTATCAAAGAAATTTTAGATTCTTCTAGTTGTAATATTCAGCTAGGGGGGGGTATAAGGACTCTAAAAACCGTAGAAGAGTGGATAGCGCTTGGGGTAGGTAGAGTAATAATAGGAACAGCAGCTATAGAGAATGAAACAATTGTCGAAGAAGCAGTAAAGGAATTTCCAAAAAAAATTTCTGTCGGCCTTGACCTTATTAATAATAAAGTAGCAGTAAAAGGATGGACAAAGGTCATAAGTGACAGAGATTCTGAATATTATTTTAAAAAATTTTCTGATATAGGAGTAGAAAGCATAATATACACTGATATCAGCAAGGACGGGTTATTAAAAGGACCCAATATTGAAAAAATAAAGTATTACATGAACTTAATTGATGTTCCTTTAATAGCTTCTGGTGGGGTATCAAGATTAGAAGATTTAGTCAACTTATCTAAAATTAATGTTTCAGGAGTCATAGTGGGAAAAGCTATTTATGATAAAAAGATTAATCTAAAAAAAATGTTTAGCTTAGGAAAGCAATGCTTAAATTGAGAATAATACCCTGCTTAGATGTAAAAAATGGAAGAGTAGTGAAAGGAATCAACTTTTTGGATTTAGTTGATGCAGGAAGTCCGGTAGAGCAAGCTAAAGTTTATGATCAGCAGGGGGCTGACGAGCTCTGTTTTTTAGATATAACGGCTAGCGTAGAAAATAGGGGTCTTTTATTTGATATAGTTAATAAAACTGCAAATAATTGTTTTATGCCTCTTACTGTTGGCGGTGGTGTTAAAACTATAGAAGATATAAGGAAGCTTTTATTTGCAGGAGCTGATAAAGTTTCCATAAATTCTTCAGCTATTTCAAACCCTGATTTAATTAAAGATGGGGCAAATAATTTTGGTAGTCAGTGTATAGTTGTAGCAATAGATGCAAAAGCTACAAAAAACAGTGGCATTAAAAGTGGATACGAGGTATTTTCTCATGGAGGAAGAAAGGCTACAGGGTTAGATGCTATCGAATGGGCAAAAAGAGCTGTTAACTTAGGAGCAGGAGAACTATTAATAACTTCGATGGATAGAGATGGAACAAAAAGGGGGTTTGATTTATTTTTGACAAAAAAAATAAGTTCTAATGTAACGGTTCCAATAATAGCGTCTGGAGGGGTAGGAGAACTTAAAGATTTTGTAGATGGATTTAAAGTAGGAGGTGCTTCAGGTCTTTTAGCTGCTTCTGTTTTCCATTTTGGAAAATATAAAATTAATGACGTTAAGGAAAAATTAAAAAGTGAAGGATTGCCGACAAGGATATTGAGATGAATAAAAAAGAAAATAATCTAGGCTTAGTATTAACTTATCTTGAGGAACTAATTGCAAGCAAAAAGACAGCTAATAGTTCTGGTTATACAAATAAATTAATAAAAGGAAATTTAAATAAAATTATACAAAAAGTTGGCGAAGAGTCAGTTGAAGTATTAATTGAGGCTACATTAAAAAATAGAAAAAAAACTATATATGAGAGCGCAGACCTTTTATACCATCTTCTAGTAATGTGGAATAAGCTTAACATAAACTTGAAGGATATAGCCAAAGAATTAAATAGAAGAAAGAAATGAGATATTAATGGCTTATAATAAAAATAATATATTTGCTAAGATTTTAAGACGAGAAGCAGATGCAGAAATCGTTTATGAGAACGACCATGTTTTATGTTTTAATGATATTTTTCCAAAATCAAAAATTCATGTTCTTATAATACCTAAAAATGAGTATTCGAATATTTATGATTTTTCGAAGAATTCTTCTATTAATGAGAAAGAAAGCATTTTTGTAGCTTTCCAGGCATTAATAGATTTATTTAAGCTTGATAAAAAGGGGTGCAGAATTATAACTAATCATGATGTAGATGGTAGACAAGAGGTTCCTCATCTTCATTTTCATTTTTTAGGAGGACAGGATTTAGGAAAAATGATTAATATTTAAATTAAAAATATTTTTTTATAACACTGTTCCAAAATTTTTCTGCAACGTTGTCTTTGTTAAAATAATTAATCTCTCTTATACAAGTTGGAGAAGTAACGTTTATTTCTGTTAAGTGGCCACCTATTACATCTATACCAGCAAAAAAAAGAGCTTTTTTTTGCAATGTTTTTTTAATTTTTTTACATATTTTTAAATCTTTTTCAGATAGAGTCGTTTTTTTTGCCATTCCTCCAATATGAAGATTTGCTCTAATCTGACTTTTATTAGGTATTCTATTTATCGCTCCAACAGGCTCTCCATTTATTAAAAGTATTCTTTTATCACCTTTTGAAACACTACTTATAAACTTCTGAAGTATAAAATGTTCTTCTTGTTCTAAAAATTTTTCCAATATAACATTCAAATTTGGGTCATTAATAGAGCTTAAAAAAACATCCTTGCCACCATTTCCATATAGAGGCTTAATAATGCACGCTTTATGTTTATTTAAAAAGTTATTTATTTCTGTTTTATTTCTAGATATTAAAGTGGGGGGCATTAATTCATAAAAGCTTGTTACTAAAAGCTTTTCAGGTGAGTTTCTTATCGAATTAGGGTTATTCAATACTAATGTTTTCTCCTGTATTTTTTCTAAAAGATATGTTGCTGTGAGGTATTTCATATTGAAAGGGGGATCTTGCCTTATCAGTATTACATCAAATGAACGAAGGTTTTTTCTTTTTTTTTCTGAGAGTGTTATAAAGTCTTTGTTGTTTATATCTATGTCTTTTACTTCTTTACAAAAAACTACAAGGTTATTATTTTCTAGAGTTAAGTCATCTACAGTATAAATATGAACTTTATATGATTTTTTAATGGCTTCTTCAATTAAGGCAAAGGTGCTATCCGCTTGCTTATCAAGGATCTCAGGAGGGTCCATCTGTACCGCAATTTTTAAATTACTCATCAGAAAGTTTTCTATCAGGTGAGTTTTTGTCGATCACTAAATTTATTATTTTTTTTATCCCTGCTACGTTCGAGGCATGGGAGAGAACTAGATCTAGCTCCTCTTGATTTTGAGAAACACCTATTATATAGAGGATTCTATTTTCTGTGGTACTTGAATAGTTAACTTCAGAAATATTCTTATCAGTTAAAAGCTTTGCACGGAACTCAAGACTTATTCTAGCATCCTTCAAATAGTCTATGACGCTTTCTTTTCCCACTACTATATAATTTGCAATTTCTTTAACATTGTCCATTTTTCTAACAATTGATACTGCAGTATTCTTAGAACTTTCTTTTTTAACTGTTCCAACTAGAAGAACCCTTCCTTCAAACACAATAACTTTAATTTTAGAAAATATATCGTCATAGTTGGTAGAAAAATAAGACTCCTCAATTTTAGTTTTAGTAACTATATCCTTTGCTGCTTGCTCTGGAGTTCTTTCTTGTACTAAAATTATTCCTCCTGAAGCCGCTCCTCCTACTAAAACTTGTGTGCAAGAAATACACAACGCAGAAATAAAGATAGATAAAGATATTGTAATAAGTAAATTTATTTTTTTCATATTATTTAGTTAAAGATACACACCTTTTGTAAATTTCTTCTCTACTTTCGCTAGAACTCTTCGCTAGAATTGAAGCTACATGAGAAGGCTTAAACTTTTTTAATTCCTTTAAAAGAGCTCTGTTAGAAAATATTATTTTTTTCAATTTACTTTTTAACTCTAGTATAACCGTAAGTTCTCCTTTTAAATTAAAATCATTTTTAATATATTTTTCAAAATTAGTGATGTCAACATATATGACTTCCTCGTGCATTTTTGTCAGCTCTCTTGTAATAATGAGGTTTGCATCTTCAAACCAACTAAAGACAACGTTAATCAAAAACTTAATTCTTGAAGACTTTTCAAATATTATGAGAGGCACATTTAAGTCTGAATATTTTTTTAGTATTTTTAAATAATCATTTTTTTTTCTTGCTATAAATCCTAGAAAGAAAAATTTATCAGTTTTAGCTCCTGAAATTACAAGACTAGTAGTTATAGCACTAGGTCCTGGAATAGGCGTTATTTTTATTTTATTTTTAAGAGCTTCCTGGACCATCCTGTATCCAGGATCAGAAAGCAAAGGAGTTCCTGCATCAGATACTAATGATACAATTTTATTTTTATTTATTATATCAATTATTTTTTTAATTTTTGTGGAAGCATTATGGTCATTATAAGATATCCATATTTTTTTGCTTATCCTAATTTTTAAAAGATTAAATAGCTTTTTTGTAACTCTCGTATCTTCACATACTATAACATTTGAATGGGTTAAAATATAAATTGCTCTTAGAGTAATATCATACCTATTTCCAATAGGAGTAGAAACAATATAAAGACCACTTTTAAGTTCTATCTTTTTATTATTAGTTAAATCTGTTAAAAGCATATTAGAATAAATGTTTAAAATTAAATATATAACTAAAGGTCTTAAAATTTTTCTTATATTTTCTGTTATAACTTCTTGTGCAGTTAATGACAAGGAAGCTTTTAATATTATTGATGAAGCAAAAAAAATACTTTTAAATATTTCCAATGATGAAGAAAAAAATAAAAATATAAAAATTTTAAAGAAAGAAGAAATAGTACAAGAAAAGGTAGCTAAAAAAAAGTAGTACAGGAAAACACCACCCCTCCTATGGAAAAGGATGTAGTCAAGTTAAAAAAAGAAAATAAGAAAATAGATGAGGTTAATGAGTCTAAATTAATATCAAGAAGAAAAGAATCTACTATTAAAAAAATAAATGAAGAAAAAAAGAAACCTGTTCAAAATTACCCACACCTAAATCAAAATCAATTAAAAATAGGAGTTTTATTACCTTTAACTGGCGAGCACGGAGAGATAGGAAGTTTAATTCTAAATGCACTGGAATTGGCACTATTTCAAACAGATAATCAAAAAATCAAACTTATTGTAAGAGATACTAAAGCAGATGCAAAGACAACAACAGAGGTTTTTAATCAATTATTAAATAATAATATAAAAATATTTATAGGGCCTCTCTTTGCAAAGTCACTAGTATCCATAGAAGGTAATGTTTCAGATAACAATGTGAAGATTTTCGCTTTAACCAACAATACGAATTTAGCTAAAAGAGGTATATGGACTTTTGGAGTAGATCCACAACAACAAACTAAAACTATTTTAGATTTTATTATTTCTAAGGGAAGTAATAAAATAGGATTTTTATTACCAGATAGCGCTTATGGTTATTTGCTTTATGATGTAATTGAAAAAGTTCTAAAAAAAAATAACCTCAATCCAGCCAGAGTAGAGTTTTTCAAAAATGACATTGATAGCCAGAGATTGGCCGCAAAGAAAATCTCAGGAGGCTTTGAAGACTATGAGGCGTCTTTAAAAGAGCTAGAAGAAAATTTAACTAAGGAAAGCCTTGAGGACGATTTAAAAAATGATCCTTTGAAAATTAAAGAAAACTTAAAAAAACCACTAGACAGTATTTTTATTGGTGCTTCAGGACAAACGCTTACGATTTTAGCATCACAATTACAATATAGCAGTGTTGATCCTAAAAAAGTTTCGTATGTTGGGACCTCATCTTGGGAAGATACTAGCATATTACAAGAGCCGGCTCTTAAAGGAGGGTTTTTCGCCACTACTTCAGAGATTTTTCAGGACGATATTAACAAAACATACTCTTTGGTATATGGGTCAGATATTCCTAAGGTTGCTATGGTTGCGTATGATATTTTATCTTTGCTTAATGCAACATTTAAGGAAAATGGAGAAATTGAAAGAAAATATTTGCTTAATCAAAATGGTTACTTAGGCTTAAGAGGATTATTCCGTTTAAAGTTTGATGGAACAGTAGAAAGAACTTTTCAAATAAAAAAAATAAGAAAAGCAAAATTTCAAACATATCAAGAGGCTCCAAAGTTTTTTGAAAACTAATTTAAAGCAATTACATTTGCAATGATGCTATTAATCAGAAGCATTCCTCTATCATTGAGAAAAAGCCTTCCTTTTTTTTCCATAAGCAATTTTCGTTTTTTTAGGGCATTGATATTTTTAATATTAATATATTTGGTAGTTTCGTTATCTGATAATTTTTCTAATTTTTCTATGCTTATCCCGTCAGACTTGCTTAATCCTAATAAAAGAAACTCTTCAATTGCATTTACCTTTGATAATATTTCTTTTTTATAGTTATTAACTTTAGGGTTAGACCATTTTTTAATATTTTTTGTATTTCTTAGTTTGATAAAATTACTTTCTTTACAGACTCTGCTGTGAGATGAGGGGCCAATTCCAATATAATTATTCATTCCGAGCACTGATTCATTGTAAAGAGATTCATACCCTTTTATGGAGAAGCTATTAAGTTCATATAAAAAAAAATTTTTCTCTTCTAATATTGCCTTATATTTACTAAGGAAATAATTTTTTTTAAAATTACTTTGGTACTCAAATTCATAAATCGAAATGTGTTTTATTGGTAACTCTCTTGTAAAAATAAGCTGATTTTCAAACTTTTCTTTAATTTCACCAGGTATGCCATAAATTAAATCAATTCCAGTATTTTCGAAATATTCTGAGGATTTAAATATAGATGATATGGCCTGTTTTTTATCATGATTCCTTCCTAAGAAATTCAAAACATAATCAGAAAATGATTGAACCCCAATATTCAACCTATTTATACCCATATTTTTATATTCTTTTAATTTTTTATATAAAATATCTTCAGGGTTTGCTTCTAGGCTCACTTCAATATTTTTTTTAATTTTGTAGTTTTTATAAATAAATTCTAAAATATTTCTTAATAATCTAGTTTTCATTATTGAAGGACTTCCTCCCCCTATATGAATAGATGCTATAGTATTGTTATAAAAATATTTTTCTAGAACTTTTAGATCTCTAATGAAGCAATTATAGATATCTATACTATCTATTTCTCCTTTTTTTTTTAATTTATAGTAATCACAATATCTGCAAATACTTTTGCACCATGGCCAATGTATGTAGATGCAGGTACTATCTTTCAAGCAAAAACTCAATTAGTTTTTCAATAGCAACTTTTCTATGGCTTATTTTATTTTTTTCACTAGTTTTTAGCTCCGCCAAGGTTTTTTTTTTGCCATGAGGTATAAAAATAGGATCGTATCCGAAACCAGAATTTCCCTTTGGCGGATATGTCAAACTTCCTTCTAATATACCTTCAAAAATATT
>MDSW01207152.1_pt1 | contig 21432 bp, 9 predicted proteins | sample 811171 | NCBI WGS metagenome assembly MDSW01 (sample SAMN05326641, study PRJNA326480) | marine metagenome | isolation source: seawater | place: Atlantic Ocean: North West | collected 2012 | reverse complement strand
GGAAGCCCCGGGTCCCGCCGCGGTGGCGTTCGCGTCGCCGCCCGCGCGGGGCGGGGCGCCCCAGACCGCGCGCGCGACGCGAGGCGAGCGAGCGATGGCGCCGAGCGCGACCGCGAGCTCGTTCGGGCGGAGCGCGTCGCGCCGCGCGGCGTCCTCGAGCGCGTCCGCGAGGGACGGGTCCGGGTCCGAGGACGCCGCGGAGGCGCGCCGAGAGGCGTGCGACGCCAGGGCGGCCGAGGCGGCCGCGGCGGAGGAGGCGCGGGAGCGACGAACGACGTGCGACGAGGCGGTGGGCGCGGACTCGGAGGGCGCGGAGGCGCGCGAGCGCGGCCACCGCGTGGCGAGAACGGCGGTCCCGAGCCGCGCCGCGCCCCGCAGACGCGACATAGCCGCCGCCGAGGCGCGCGCGCGCGTCTGGGCGGGCGACGAGGCGATCGCGCGCCGGGTCGGCGGCGATGGCCGCGGGACGACGAAATACCGGTAATGAACCTCTGCTCGGGTCGATTCGTCGGGCAAGTGCCAGCTGTCATTCGGCCCCGCGCCGTTCGGCCGCGCGCCGGCTCTCGTCTCCGATGCTGGCCCTCCGCGCGTGCGACGTCCGCGCCGCCTCCGCGGCGTCGCCGGCGCTTCGCGGCGCTCGCCGCTCTCGCGCGCCCTCCGCGTCCGCCTCCGCGCGTCGCGGCGCGCGACGACGCCCTCCTTCGCGATCGTCGTCGCGGCGAGCCCCGCCCGGCGCTCCGCCCGTTTTCGTCCGCGTCTCGTCCCCGTCCTCGCACCGTCTCTCCCCCGTCGCGACCCCCGCGTCCGACTCGGACGAGCCTGGGCCCTCGCGCGGGGGCGAGGACGAGCCCGACAGGGACGAGGACGGCCTGTACATCGGCACGTACAGCAACTTCTTCACGGACCCCGACCAGATCAAGGGCGTGGTCATCTTCTCCGCCTTCCTCGCCGCGTTCGGCTCGCTCGGAAACATCGGCGCGAGCATCTTGCTCCCCATCCTGTACGGCCAGCCGATCCAGACGTGCGTGCAGGGCATCTTGTTCGGGTACTACTGCCCGCCGTGACGCGACGACCGTCGAGGAGGAGTGACGGAAGAGGGAACACACCGCCGAAGCGCGCGACGCGTCGCGGTGAAATCTATATAAAAAATCAAAACGCGCCGCTCCGCGAGCCGCGTCAAAGCCGTCTTCGGCCCCCCCGGCTCCGCGTAGTAGGTGGGATATACCCGCGCCTCCCTCCCCTCCCGACCGCTTTCTTTATCGTCACGATTGGTTCAGGACGTCCTTGATGGCCCTGGGCACGCCCGCGGCGACCGCGGGGGCGTTGGCGTACGCGCGCATGGGTTCGCGCATCGCCGGGAACTTGGCCACCACCTCCGCGAGTTTCGCCGCGGGGAGTTCGCACAGCACCGGGAAGCTCCTCGGCGTCGCGCGCTTGGCGCACCGCATGAACCCCTCCCACAGTTTCGGGTCCATCGTCCACACCCGCCGTCGACACAGCGCCCTCAGGATGCCGAGCGTGAACTCCCGCAGCCCGGGCGCGACCGTCTCCGCCTGGATCACCGTGCGCATGAACAGAATCGGCAGCGGCGTCATCTCCACCATCTTCTGCATCGCCGCCGCCAACGCTGCGGGCTCAAACAGATCCGGGCGCTCGAAGCACGCGCCGCACGCGTCGATGGCCTTCTTCAGCGGCGCCGTCTCCGCGGGAATCAGGTGGAGAGCGACGAGAATCTCCGCGGGCGTCATCGGACCCCCGAGGTAGGAGTCCGCCCCCCCCGCGGGGGAGCCCGCCTTCCCGCTCGTCACGAGGCCCTCGCCCCCGCCCATCAGCATGCGCTCCAGCGCGTCGCCCAACGCCGCCTTGTCGAGATCGGCGACGAGCCGCGGAAGCAGAGCCTCGGCGCGACGACGCGTCACGTACCCCATCAGCGGAACCAGACACGTCACGTCGCCGCCCATGCGGCTCGCCAGAGCCTCCGCCGCGTCCAGAAGCGCCGCGGGAACCCCCTCGGAGGCTTCTTTTTCCGCCGCGTTTTCGGCGTTTTCGGCGGCGTTTTCGGCGGCGTTTTCGTCGTCTCCGAAAGACGTCTCTCGCTGCTGCTCCTTTTCCTCGGCGCGCGCGGCTCTCGCGGCGTTTCTCGCGTCCCTCCTCGCGTCGGCGACGGTCTCGATCGCTCGCTTCGCCAGCGTCTCTGCGCCCTCGGGCGGGTCGGCGACGACGTCGACGAGCGCCGCCCAGTTCGGTCCCGAGAACACCGCGCGGACGAGTCCGTCGAACGAGCCGTGCGCGCCGTCGAGAAGCGCCGGGCGGAGCTCCGCCGGGAGCTTCGCGTACGCGTCGAAGAGCGCGGGGAGAAGCGAGGGGTTCTTCGAGCACAGCGCGCAGAAGAGCAGGAGGCGCCGAGCCGTCGCCTTGACGGCGAGCGCCGTCCCCGCCGCCGCGACACGCGCCGAGGTCGCCGCCGCCTCCGCCGCCTCCTCCTCCGACCTCGGCGATTCCTCGTCGATTTCTCCGGCGGCGGATTTCTTTTCGCTCTCCGGGTCCGGCGGGGGTTCGTACTTTCTCCCCTCCGCCTCCGCCTTGGCCCTTCGCGCCTTCTCCTCCTTCGCCCTCGCCGCTCTCTCGGCCTCGGCCCTGGCCTCGGCCATCTCCGCGCTGGCCTTATCGGCGAGCCGCCGCGCCTCCGCCAGCTTCTCGGCGCCCGCCTCCGCCGCCTCCCCGAGGTTGTACCTCGCGAACGCCTCCACCGCGCCCGCGAGCGTCGGCTCGGGGTGGAGCTTCCCCGCGACGAGGCGAATCGCGCGCGTCCGCACGGACTCGTCCTCCGCCGTCGCCGCCTCGAGCGCGAGCTCCAAACACGCCGCGCGCGCGGAGGGGCGAGAGACGATCAACTCGCGAAGCGTCCGCAGAGCCAACGCCGCGACGTCGTCCGAACGAGGAAGCGCGACGCCGCCCCACGTGTGACGCCGCGAGACGTAGTCGAACCCCATCGCGCGATCCCTAGGGCGGCCCTCCGGCGGAGGCAAACCGACGAGCGCCCGGAGAAGCCGCGTCGCCGCGGGGGGGACGTGCGGGGCGTCGAGGAGGAGCCGAGGCACGTGCTTCGCGCGCGCGGCGGAGTCCGAGGACGCCAAGCCGACGAGGAGGGTGAGCAGCGTCCGCGCGTACGGGCCGTACGCCCGCCGCGCGCCGTCGACGGACGCCGAGACGGAGAGCGACCGTCGAACGTCGGAGGAATCGTCCTCGTCCCCTTCCCGCTTCGCGTCTCCCGCCGCGCCGGTTCCCTCCGCCGCGTCCGCGAGAGACGCCGCCGTCTCGTTCACGAGCGTCGCGCCCAGGAGGCGAATCGCCGACGCGTGCGCCGCGGGGTCGGGGAGGGACGCGACGAGGTACTCGAGAAGCGCCCCCGCGACGCCCCCCGACGTTTGCGCGTGCCTCCCCGCCGCGGTCGGGGTCGAGAGCGCGCGGAGCGCGGAGGCGGCGCCGCGCGAGGCGCCCACCAGGGAGAGATCCGACGCCGCCGACGAGGGGTCCGCCGCCGAGCCAAGAATACTCCCGGCGCCACCCACGAACCCGAGGGACGGAGGAACGCTTCGGTCGTCGTCGTCATCCTCCTCCTCCTCCTCGCTCGGATCGCCGCGCTTCGCCTCGGCGGCGATTTCGGCGGAGACGCGCGACGTCGCGAGCCGCGCGAGGAGCGCCGCCTGGAGCGCCCCGCCGCCCATGTTCGCGACGGCGCCGCTGGGATCCGCGGCGACGACGACGCGCGTCAGCGCGGCGGCGGCGTGGCGCGCGCGTTCCGCGGCGTCCATCGCCGCCGCCTTCGGCTCGAAGGGTTTCGCCGCCTTCGGCGGTCTCGGCGGCGGCGGCGGCGGGAGGCCGGGGCCGCCCGACGCGTCCGAGGAGGCGCCGAGGGACCCCGAGGGACCGGCGCCGCCTCCGACTCCCGGTCCGACTCCCGGTCCGACCCCCGATCGATCCTCGCTTCGCCGCGTGGTTTCGTCCATCCCCCTCGCGTCGGTGTCGACGGCCCAGTCGATCCACCCCTCGACGCCCGCCCCCATTCCCGCGCGCACGTCCACGACCACCCGCCCGGCGACGCCGTCGATCGCCCCCACATTCGCCAGCACGACGTCCGCGAGCACCTCCGGCGCGAGCTGCGCGACGAACCCGTCCAGCGCGGGGCGGTTCGTCGTCGACAGGTGCGCGATAGTCCCGAGGACGCGATCGAGGAGGTGGCGCGGGGTGACGGCGAGCGCGCCCGGCGGCGGCGGCGCCGCCGCCCCCCCCGAGCCCGCCGCCGCCGCCGCCGCGTACGCCTCCTCGCGCCGTCGCTTCGCCTCGCGCTCCTTCTCCGCGAGCTCCGCGGCTCTCTCCTCGCGCTCGCGCTTACGCTGCGCCGCGCGGTCCACCTTCTCGATCTGCGCCTCCGCCTCGTCCCCCGCCCCCGCGCGGCGCAGCGCGGCGGCGAGCGCGGCGAAGTGCGGCTCCGTCTCGGGGGCGCCGTCCCGCAGCGCCCCCATCAACGCCGACCGAAGCTCCTTCAGGATCGAAGCCGCCGTGGCGCTGGTGGTGGTGGTGGGAGGACCCGCGGTGGGACCCCCCCGGGGGGCTTCGTCGCCGCCGCTCGGATTCTCGGATTCTTGTTCTCCGTACGCGTCGGCTAAGGCGCACAGCGCGGGGAGGACGAAATCGGAGTACGCGGGGAGTTGCTTCGCGACGTGCGCGGCGGAGGCGATCATGACCACGGTGGTCGTCCCCGCCTGCTTCGCGCACTGCTCCGGCTGGAGGGACTCCAGGAGGACGCCGACGAGTCCGTCCGCCTCCGTCGCGAGGGCGTCGAGGTCGATGACGGCGTGTCCGCTCTGGACGACGCCCGCGCCCCACCCGCGGCCGTGGAAGAGCAGGATGACGGATTCGAGGCACCGCGTGGCCTGGAGGCGGACGCCGTCGTTCGTCTTCTCCTCGAGGACGAGGTGCTTGACGTCGTCGATCATCGCGCGCGCCAGCTTCCACGTCTCCCTGACGTCCTCGGGGACCCGGGGGCCCTCGCCCTTGAGCGCGGTCTCGACGAGGGCCTCCCTGAAGATCGCCGCGGAGGCCTTCACCGCAGCCTTGACCACCGCGGGGGTGGGATCGTGGAGCAACGCCGTCGCGCACGAGGCGCACGAGGCGATCTGGCGAGACGCCTCGCCCGCGATGCGCTCGCTGAACCCCGCGATCGTCTTGCGAACGGCCGCGTTGGGGTCCACGCGCATCTCCAACAGCGCGGGAGCGAACTCGTCCAGGAGGCCGGGGTCCTTGAGCAGGACGAGCTCCGCGAGCTCGTTCAGCTTGGCGCATTTGCCCTTGGCGTCCCCGGAGAGCTTCGCGTCGTTCAGCGCGGTCACGGCCTGCTCGTGCGTCCAGGACGACGGCGTGCCTCCGCCGCCCTTCGCCCGAGACGCCGCCGCGCCGCCTCCGCGCGACGACCGCGCTTTGGGCGGCATCGTGCGCGAGCGCCGCCGACGAGCGCGCGATCTAACACTGCCGCTCTAGGGCACCGACGCGAGCGCGGGCGCCCGGTCGAAAGCACCCCTCCCGTCTCATCGCGCGAGCACCCGCGTGTGCAGAGGACCGAATTTCAAATCCCGGATTTTTGAACCTGCACCTCGCTTCGGCACGCCAACTCGCTCCGCGCGCGCGCTTCACCGCCGCGGCGACGCATCACGCACGCGCTCGGCGCTCGGCGCGACGACCCCGAGGCAAGGCCTCGACGCATCGCCTCGCGTCGCGGATCCCCGACGCGACGTCCAACCGGACGACCCCTCGGAGACGCCCCCGGGTCCCGCTCGTTCGCGTCGTCTCGTCCGCGATCTCGTCCGCCCTTCGCTTTCCCCGAGGAAGGCACCGGCGTCGTAGTCGACTTCCCGCGTCGCCGAACCCCCCGCGGCGATGACGGACGCGGACGCGGGCGCGACCGCCCCCGCGGCGGACCCCGCGCCCGCCGCGGACCCCGCGCCCGCCGCGCCCGCCGCGCCCTCGGCCTCCCCCGCCGCCCATCCGGTCGCGGGCTCGGTCGCGCTGACCATGAACGCGGGCGACGCCGCGCTGAACAACGACGACGCGCTCGCGCTCGCGAAGAAGAAGGCGAGCGCGGCGAAGCGCTCGCAGCAGAAGAAGCGCGCGCAGAAGCGCCAGCCCGGCGACGGGTACGACGCGGACGACGCCTCGGACGTCGAGGACGACCACGTCATGAGCGACGCGGAGGAGGACCCGGACGACCCCTCGAAAGCCTCCGATAAGGCCTCCGCCGACCCCTCCGGGGGCTCCTCCAAGAAGCTCAAGACGCTCAAGGGCGACGCCTCGTTCGTGCACTACGGCGGCGACTGCTACGTGCAGTCCACGCAGAGGCCCGGCGGGGGCACGTTCGACCTCGTCTTCCAGCTGTACGACCAGGACGGCGAGTACTACCCCTTCGCCAACACAGACGCTCGGGGTTTGTACGCCCCGGGCAAGGAGGCCCCCCTCCTGCGCTCCAAGGTGGCCGTCGCGCGCTACCTGGAGCGCGAGGGCATGACGGAGGAGGACCTGAAGGCGGTGGAGATGGAGGCGAGCGCGTTCCGCGCGAGCGAACTCGCGGCGGCGGCGCCGTACCAATTCATCCCGCGCGAGCCGAGGGCGGCGCGCGCGGCGGCGGCGAAGAAACCGCTCCGCGATCTCGACTCGGACGAGGAGCTCTCCGACTTGCTCGCGTCGAGCGACGAGGAGGGCGTCGCGGGGTACCAGTCCGAGTCCGAGCCGGACGAGAAGATCGAGAAGATCACGCACTGCGCCCTGGCGCACGAGGTGGACGCGGAGGAGCTCGAGCGACACGGCACCCAAGCGGCGATCGACGCGGGCGAGAAGGCGCGTCGCGCGCGCGCGTCGGCGGGCGCCGCGAGCCCTCCCGCGTCGGCGCAGAAGCGGCGGTCGTCGAAGGCGGGCGACCCCTCGGGCGTGTACTTGTTTTGCGTCAAGTGGGAGGGGTGCTCGTACCGCCGGCGGAGCTGGGAGACGGAGGATGACGTCAAGGCGGCGTACAAGGCGGCGAGTAAGCTGCAGAGCTTCAAGCGCAGGATGGGCAAGGACCTCGACGCGTGCGAGGAGCCCTTCCCGAGCGACTACCTCGTCGTCGACCGCGTGCTCGACTCGAGGGAAGACCTCCCCGCCGAGGAGAGGGACGACGCCGAGGAGAGGGCGGACGAGAAGAAGGACGAGAGGAAGAAGGAGGAGGACGATTCCTCGAAGGACGAGTCCGATTCCGAGGAGCTCGGGACGCAGTACCTGGTGAAGTGGAAGGGCCTGGGGTACTCCGAGGCGACGTGGGAGGCGGCGGCGGACTTGTCCTCGGAGGCGGACCTGGACGCCGTGAGGCGCCACGAGCGCCGCGAGGACCTCAAGGCCAAGAAGGCGGTGCACAAGGACGCGGTGGAGCGCGCGAAGGCGGGCACGAAGCCCCCGCTCAAGCCCGACCCGCCGGCGTTCAAGAACGACATGCGCCTGCGCGAGTACCAGGTGACGAGTTTCGAGTGGATGGTCGGGAACTACCGCCGCCGCAAGAACGTCATCCTGGGCGACGAGATGGGCCTCGGGAAGACCGCGCAGTGCGTCGCGGTGATGGAGCACGTCCGAACGACGCACCTGAGGGCGCCCCGCCCGTTCCTCGTGATCGCGCCGCTGACCACCTTGGGGCACTGGAAGCGCGAGATGGAGCGGTGGACGGACATGAACGTCGTCGTCCTGGACGGGAACGCGGAGGACCGGAGGGTGTGCGAGGAGACGGAGTTTTACTTCGAGGCCCGCGGCGCGAAGGGCCCGGCCAAGTTCGACGTCATGCTGGTCTCGTTCGAGACGGCCAGGCGACTGACGGACACGATGAACCAGTTCGAGTGGGCGATGTGCGTCGTGGACGAGGCGCACAAGCTCAAGGACGTCAACTCGCAGACGACGCAGGCGGTGATGGACATCGGGTACGACTGGCTCCTGTTGCTCACGGGCACGCCGATTCAGAACAACGTGAAGGAGCTGTTCGGGATGATGCACGTCCTGGACCCGGAGACGTACCCGAGCTGGGAGGAGTTCCAGGACGAGTTCTGCGACGGCGGCAAGGAGGTGGACGCGGAGCAGGTGCTGCGGCTGAGGGAGGTGCTGAAGCCCAGGATGCTCCGGAGGATGAAGGAGGACGTGGAGACGATTCCCGCCAAGGAGGAAATCGTCGTCTGGGTCGAGCTCACGCCCGAGCAGAGGAACTACTACCGCGCCATCTACGAGAAGCAGGTGCACGTGTTACTCGAGGGCGCCAAGTCCAAGAACGTCCCGCAGCTCAGGAACCTCTGCATGGAGCTCAGGAAGGTGTGCAACCACCCGTTCCTGTGCGACGGCCTCGAGGAGGACTACGCGGCGAAGAAGCGCAAAGCCGTCGAGGCCGCCGCCGAGAAAGCCGCTTTGGAGGCGGTGGCGAGGGGCGAGGAGAAGCCGACGACCGCGATCGAGATGCCCAGCGCCCTGGACATGCTCACGCACGCGAGCGGGAAGATGGTCCTGGTCTCCAAGCTCCTCCCGAAGCTCAAGTCCCAGGGGAAGAAGGTTTTGATCTTTTCGCAGTTCACGATCGTCCTGGACATCCTCGAGGACTACCTCTCGATGAACGCGTTCGAGTTCGAGCGCCTCGACGGGAGCACCTCACAGGCGGACCGCCAGGCGGGCATCGACCGGTTCAACCGCCCAAACCAGGGGTTCGTGTACCTCCTGAGCACCCGCGCGGGCGGCATGGGCATCACCCTCACCGCGGCGGACACGGCGATCATCTACGACAGCGACTGGAACCCGCAGAACGACCTCCAGGCGATGGCGCGGTGCCACCGCATCGGCCAGACGAAGGAGGTGAAGGTGTACCGGCTCGTCACCAAGGCGACGTACGAGCAGAGCCTGTTCGAGACGAGCGCGAAGAAGTACGGGCTGGACGAGGCGGTGCTGGGCGGCGGCGACGGCGGCGGGACGGCTTCGGGCAAAACCGCCAAGGAGGACGCCGCGCAAATCAACAAGCTCCTCAAGTACGGCGTGCACGGCGCGCTGAGGGACCAAGCCAGCGAGGAGGCGGCCAAGTTCGAGTCCGAGGACATCGACCACATCCTGAAGGCGCGGGCGGAATCGCGCGCCATCGGCCACCGCGCCGGGAACACGTTCAGCACCGCCACGTTCAACGCCGACGACGGGAACGATTTGGACGCGGAGGAGTTTTGGCTCAACGCGCTTCCCGACGCGGCGAGGCGGGCGAGGGAGGCGGCGCTGAACCCCGACCCGCACGCGGGCCTCGACGGGCGCTTCCGCGTCGAGGGGCCGAGGAAGCGGCGGGGGATGTACGACTCGTACAAGGAGGGCGCCAACGGGCTCGTCGGGAAGCGCCGCCGGAGGGGCGACGACGACGATTGGGACGGGGGCGGGTCCGGATCCGGGTCGGAGGAGGAGGAGGAGGACCGCGAGACGCGCGGCGCCAAGCGCGCGAGCAAGTCGAAGCTCAAAGCCTCGAAGCTCAAAGCGCAGAGGCTCGAACAGTGGCGCGACCACGAGCTCAAAACCCTGGAGGACGCGATGTACAGCTTCGGCGTCGGCTCGGATCGCGCGTGCGCGCGGGCGGCGATGGGCGCGGGGCTGGATCGCCCCCTCCGGGACGTCCGCGCCGTCGCGCTGTGCCTCGCGGACATGATGGCGCGCGCCGGGAAGGTGAACAAGGCGCGGTTCGACGAGCTCGAGAAGGAGGCTGCCGAGGCGGGGCCCGTGGCGCGGTGCGCCGTGTGCGAGTCGATGAAGAAGGGGCGGTGCGGCACCGAGACGGCGCCGAGGTCGTGCCTCAAGCTCTCGGACGAGCTCAAGCGGGACATGGACGAGTCCAAGGACGAGCGCGGCGAGGGCGGCGTGCCCGTCGGGATGTCCCGCGCGACGTGGGAGCGCACCGTCGAGGCGTGCCAGGCGGCCATCGACGCGCGGAGGGCGCAGATCCCCGAGCACGCCCTCCCGACGCTCGAGAGGAACAACCTGTACAAGCGCCTCGCGAGCGGGTGGCAGAGGGCGACCAAGTGCGCCAGGGAACGCGGCGCGCTGTCCAAGGCGCTCGAGATCGAGAACGCGGAGGGCGCCGAGCCCGAAGGGTCTTCCGGAGGGTCTTCCGTTGTTCCCGAGGAGGAGAATTCCCCGCCGCCGCTGAGCCCCGAGAAATCCGCGGCGCTTCTCTCCGCGACGCCCGCGCTCCCCGAGGAGCGACCGCGCGCCGACGCCGCCGCCCGCCTCCCCGTCGTGCAGCGCGGCGCGCTCCCCGAGTGGTGGTCGCCCGAGGTGGACGCCGACCTGCTCAGAGGCTCGCTCAGGCACGGGTTCTCGCCGTGGAGCGCGGAGGCGCTCGAGGACCAGTTCGAGGCGATTCGAACGGACCCGGACCTGTGCTTCGCGCGAGACGCGTGCGAGCCCGCGGACCCGGAGGAGGACGACAAGGCCGGCACGAAGGCGGCTACGAAGGAGACCGCGAAGGAGGAGGAGGAAGAGAAGGACGCATCCGAGAGGACCGCCGCCGGAGCTTCCGAAAAGGAAGGTCCTCGGCGCATGCCCGGGCGCGAGACGCTGAAACGGCGCGTGTTGAAGCTCCTGGACGCGCTCCTGAACCCGCGCGCGCCCCCGGCGCCGCGCGGGCCGACGAAGAAGGAGCGCCTCGCGGCGGAGCGCGAGGAGAAGCTCCGGATCGCCGCGGAGGCGCGCAAGGCGCGCGACGTCGCCAACGAGCTCGAGCGCCAGGAGAAGGAGCGGCTGAGGGCGGAGAAGGCGGCGGAGAAGGCGCAGGCTGAGGAGGAGAAGGAGCGGCTCAAGGCGGAGGCGCGGGAGGCGCGGGAGGCGGAGCGCGCGGCGCGCGAGGCGGCGCGGCTCGCGGCGGAGGAGGAGAAGGCGGCGAAGAAGCTCGCGGCGGAGGAGGAGAAGGCGGCGAAGAAGCTCGCCAAGGTGGAGGAGAAGGCGGCGAAGAAGCTCGCCAAGGTGGAGGAGAAGGCGGCGAAGAAGCTCGCGCTCGAGGAGGAGAAGGCGGCGAGGAAGGCGGCGTTCAAGGCGAGCCTCGCGGGGAAGAAGCCGAAACGCCCGTCCCCCTCGGGGGACGCGTCGTCCGAGGCGGCGAAGAAGATTAAGAAGCCCAAGCTCGGGGCGGTACGATTCTCAGCTCCGGGTTCAAAAAACGAGGCGGCGCCGAAGGTGGGAGATGAGGAGAACACCTTCGGCGCGAACGACCCGAACGCGAACGCGAACGCGAACGTCGCGAACGCGTCCTCGTCTCCCGTCTCCCCCCCCCGCGCGAGCGCGAGCCTCGCGAGCGCGGAGAAGCCCGCGGCGGAGAAGCCCGCGGCGGCGAAGAAGCCGGCGGCGAAGAAGCCCGCGGCGGCGAAGAAGCCGGCGGCGAAGAAGCAGCCCGCGACGCCCCCGACGGGGACGCGCTCGGCGGCTTCTTCCCCGTCGTCGTCGCCCACGCCCGCGCCGCCGCCGCCGAGGGCGCGCCTTCCGCCCGGGGCGTTCCTCGCAGGCGCGTTCGCGGCGGCGGCGGCGGCGGACGCGAGCGACGACGGCGGACCGACGCCGGCGCCCGCGCCGGCGTTCGCGCGGCGCCGAGGAGGCTCGCTCGACGCGGGCTCGGACCCGCTCGCGACGCTCGTGCTTCCCTCGCTCAACCGCGCGACGGCGGACGCGATCAACATCAAGGATTCGGCGGTGAAGCCCCGCGATCGAGGACCCGGCCACGTCCCCGGCGGGTTCAAGCGCGCGGGCGCGAGCGCGTCGAAGGCGAAGGGTCCTCACGGCGCTCCGGCGGCGCCCGCGACGGACTCGAAGCAGCGCTCGCTGTTTGGATTCTTCTCCAAGACGCCCGCGCCCTCGGGCGCCGGCGATCGCAAACGCGCCATCAACACCCCCACGACCGGTGGGTTCCCGGGGTTCTGATCGGGGCGGAGGGGAGGAGGAGGGGACGTGACGCGGCGAGAGAAGAGACGGACGAGACGCGCGACAAGACGAGACGCGCGAGAATGTGTCACCAGCCGACGCGAACGTTCGAGCGTTCTCGCTCCCAGCGCACGTTTCTTCACTGTGACTGGCTGCTCAATATTGATCATATGATGGCCCGACAGCGCGGTACGACAGGCACTCGCCACTCGCCACTCGCCATGGCACCCGGCGCCCCCGCGCGCGGGGGCCTGCCGTGGACGCGCGAGGCGTGCCTGCGCCGGCTCGGCCTCGACCCCGACGCGTCGCACTCGCCCGAGGCGGTGTCCGCGGCGTACCGGCGGTGTCTGTTCAAGTTCCACCCCGACAGCGGCGGCGCGGGCGCATCCGCCGCGGCGCTGAACGAAATAGTGCACGCCCACTCGAGACTCCTGAGACTCTCCTCGGGCGAGTCCCGGCGCGGGGCACGCCCGGGCGGGTACGGGAATCAGTGGGGGGGCTACGACCGAGGCGCCGGCGCGAACCACGCGGAGCACAGGGACCCGATGGGTCTGTGGCGGTGGCGAACGAGCGGCGCGCGGCGGTTCGCGGGCAACGTGCGCTTCGGGATCGTCCTCGCGGGGCTCACGACCGCGGCGACGCTGCAGTACGCGCGATCGACGGCGGAACGAAGAAAAGCGGAGAGGAGCCCGAGGCTCAGGGCGCTGATGAATCTCAGGCCGGAGAACTGAGACGGCGCGACGCCGAGGCCGCGGTTGGGGGCGGGGGGGGCGATGGGACGAGGGGTGAAGAGGATTGAAGCGTATCGTAAATAGGAGCGCCTTCTCCCGCTCGCGTCACTCGCTCGCCGCGGCGGCTTTTTCTTTCTTCGCCGCCGCCTCCGCCGCCTTCTTCGCCTTCTTCTCCGCGATTTCCTTCTCCTTGGCGAGTTTTTTTAGCGCGTTCTTCGACAGTGGCGCCTCGCCCTCCGCGGCGACGCTTTTCTCGTCGCCTCCGCCCCCCTTCTTCTTCGTCTCCGGCGCGTTGGTCGCGACGGCGTTCTCGGACCCCTGAAACGACACGGGCCCCGCCGCGCCCCCCCCGTTCGGTTCGTCCATCCAGTCCCCCTCCAGGTCCCCGAACATGCTCTCGAAATCCCTCGGCGCGGTGCTGAAGAACCGGTCCACGACCGCGTCCGTGGCGCGCGCCCTCCTCGCCTGGTGCTCCGCCACCATCGGCACGAGGCACTCGACGAGCTTCTGCTTGATCTCCCCCGAGAGCATGCGCCCGGACGCGTAGGCCTCGCCGATCTCCGCCAACTTCGCGTCGTCCTCCTCGAAAAAGTTGAGCCACTTCCACGAGATGTCCACGTCCAGATCTCCGCCCCGCTCGCGGTGTTCCTCCACCGTCAGCCTCCCGCCCGAGAAGGCGTACTTGTTCACCTTGTCCTTGATCTGCTTGGGCGTGTCGGTGACGTAGATGGCGCTCGTCGGGTCGCTCGCCGACATCTTCCCGCTCTCGCCCTTCAACGCGGGGAAGAACCGGCTCTCGACGAGCGCGGGCTTGTGCCCCCCGATCCGCGGCGCGGCGTCTCGCGTCATGCGGAAGTACGGGTCCTGGTCGATCGCGCACGGGATGAGGCACCGCAGCGATTTCTTGTCGCTCCCGAACATGTGCGGGAAACAATCCGGAAACGCCGGCGCGGCTTGCGTCGGGGGGAACCCGATCTGGCCGATGTTGCTCTCGCCGGTGAAGCCGAAGATCCCGCGGGCCTGGTTGAAGGTGACGCACTTGGCGATCTTCAGGGTGTTGAGGTAGAAGGGGGTGCACATGTAGTTGACGTCGGAGAAGATGAAGGTGCGGCGAGGGTCAAACCCGCACGCGACGATGTCCTTGGCGTTTTCGCGCGCCAGTCGGCGCGCGTCCTCGAGGGTCATGCTCTTCCACAGGAACTTCTCGTCGTCCGTGAGCTGGATGACGAGGGGCACCTTGAACGCCTCCTGGAGCCACCGGGTGAAGTGGAAGGGGATCAGGTGGCCGAGGTGCAGCGCCTCCGAGCTCGGGCCTCGGCCGGTGTAGAGGTAAAACTTCTCGCCGCGCTCGTACGCGTCGAGGATCTGATCGAGCTCGCGGTGCGCGAAGAACATGCCGCGGCGCAGGAACGGGTGCGCGCGGACGCCCGTGACGCGCTCGACGCGCGCGATGAGCTCGGGGGTGATCGTGCTGCACCCGAAGTCCGTCACGAGCTTCGCGTAGTCGATCTTGCCGTCCGCGCCGCCGGCGACGTCCCAGGGCGTCACCACCTGCTCGCCGCCGTCCGCGATCGCCGAGGAGGGAGGAGGAGGGCCCCCGGACGCGTCCGCGAGGGACGCCGTCGCGACCGCGTCGGTCACGTCCGAGACGGACGACATCGCGGACGATGGGGCGAGCGCGGGCGACGAGGAGCCGAGCGGAGGAGGCGCGGAAGCCGAGGGGACGGGAAGCGGAGGCGCGCGGTGTCTCCGCCGGGCGCCGTCGTGTTTGGATAATAAACAGCGCCGGGACGAGTCGGCGGTCGCGACCGAGAGGCGCGAGCGAGGTCAGCGGACGGATGACTCTCTGCACACGCGGGTGGGCACCGCGGACGGTCGCGGTGGAGTTTATTTCGGGCGCCCGGCCCCCGCGGCTCGGGCGTCTCGGGGCCCCGATCCGCCTCCCGCGCGCCGCGCAGAGTCGCGGACACCCGCTCGGCGCGCCCCGGGTCGTCCTGCGTCCTCGCACGAGGGTTCGATGTCTCCTTCGGCGCGCCCGACCTCCGGCGCCTCCGGCGCCTCCTCGAAGGAGGCGGCGGCGGCCGCGGATCCCGCGCGCGCGCTCGCGCACATCCTCCGCGGCGCGAAGGGCCCCGAGGCGCGCAGCGCCCGGCTCGAGGACAACATGTCCCGCGTGGACTACTTCCGCGGCAAGGACCTGTACCGCACGATGATCCGCCTCCCCGAGGTTCTGGACGAGTACGCGCCGAAGCTCACGGGCGTGCCCACGCCCACGGCGCCCAGCGACGCCGATCGCGTCAAGCAGGTGACGGCGATCGGGCGCGCGATGCTCCGGCACGGGTACGTCGTCCGCTGCGATCGCGTGTACAAGCAGCCGCGGCCCGGGCGCACGCGCCGCGTCAAGTTCCCTAAGTTCTTGCACGCCGAGCCCAAGGCCAAGCAGCAGTTCACGGAGGACGGCGAGGGGTTCTACGCGTGGCAGATCGAGCAGCCCATGAGCTGGGCGTTCGTGATCGTCTCCTTCCTGGTCGCGTTCGCCGTCATCCTCATGTGCCTCTTCCCGCTCTCCCCCGTCTGGTTCAAGAAGGCCATCCTGTACACCTGCCTGAGCATCCTCGGCACGTTCTTCGTCATCTTCGTCGTCCGCGCGATCGTCTTCGCGATCGTCTGGATCGTCTTCGGGCGCCACTTCTGGATCCTGCCCAACATCAGCAGCGACGAGATCCCCATCGACGAGATCTTCAGCCCCATGTACGCCTTTGACGATCTCGATCCGCGGACGGGGGAAGTCGTCGGACAGATCCCGACGCTCAAGCGCCTCCTCGCCGCGGGAACCGCCGGACTGATGCTCGCGGGACTCTACCGCATCGCGCCGGAGAAGGGAAGCGCGATCAAGAGCATCAACCGCGCGCACGGGAGCATCCTCGACCTCTTCGACCTCTACGACACCCCGAAGAGCATCGGGGGGGAGGCGGCGAGCGGGGGAGAAAACGCCACCGCCGCCGCCGCCGACGCCGGCGCTGACGATCCCGGGGCCGGGGCGGCGGCGGGCGCGGCGACCGGCGGCGGCGGAGGCGGCGGTGGGCTGGAGGCGGACGTCGGCGGGGCGGAGGCGGACGTCGGCGAGGCGGCGCCGGCCGCGCCGCCGCCGCCGTACGAGGGCGGCGAAGACGCGGACGCCGGCGCGAAGACGGAGTTGTGATTCCGTCGCGAGACCGTCGTTCGCGTTTGTACGTACTTTCGCATATGATAAAAACTGGCGGCTGGCTCTCCTCCTTTGGCCGGCTCTCCCGCTCTCCCTCCTTCTCCGTCTCGAGGAAAAATCAATCACGCGCGCTCCATGAACCCCATGGCGTCCCTGACGTCCGCGACGGTCTTCTCCGCGACCTCGTTCGCGGCGTCGGCGCCCTTGGCGAGGACGTCGTCGAGGTAGCCCTCCTCCCGGACGATCTCCTCGTACCTCCTCTGAATCGGCTCCAGATGCGCCACCACCGCCTCCGTCAGGTGCGGCTTGAAGTCGCCCCAACGCATCGCGCCGCACTCCGCGAGCACCTCCTCCTCGCTCATCCCCGTGCACAGCTGGTACATCGTGAGGAGGTTCGTGCTCTCCGGCCGCTCCGGGTTCCCGAACTCCAACCCCTCCGACGCGTCCGTCTTACACCTCTTGATCTTCTTCGCGATGAGCTCGGGCGGGTCCAGCACGTTGATCCGCGATCCCTCCGCGGGGTTCGACTTGGACATCTTCGCGGTGCCGTCCGTGAGGCTCATCACCCGCGCCCCGGCCTCGGGGATGTACGCGTCCGGAACCCTGAGCACGTCGCCGCCGCGAAACCGACCGCTGGGCGCCTTCGTTCCCTTGGCGCCCATCTTCTTCCACTTATTCCCGCCGTACAGGTTGTTCACGCGGTTCGCGATGTCGCGCGTGAGCTCGAGGTGCTGCCTCTGGTCCTCCCCGACCGGAACCACGTCCGCGTTGTACAGCAGAATGTCCGCCGCCATGAGGACGGGGTAGTCCAGGAGGCCGACGGAGACGTCCTCGCCGGCTTTCCTGGCCTTCTCCTTGAACTGGATCATCTTCTCGAGCCAGCCGACGGGCGTGGCGCAGTTGAGCAGCCAGCACAGCTCGGAGTGCGCGCGGACGTGCGACTGCACGAACACGTTGGACTTGGCCGGGTCGAGGCCCGCGGCGAGGTAGATGGCGGCGCTGGAGCGCGTGGATTCTTTCAGGAGCTTCGCGTCGTGGTTTCCCGGGGTGATGGCGTGGAGGTCGACGACGCAGTAGAAGGCGTCGAACTCGTCCTGCATGCCGACCCAGTTCTTGATGGCGCCGAAGTAGTTGCCCAGATGGATCGAACCCGTCGGCTGGACGCCGGACAGCACGCGCTTGCGGCGCGCGGGAGGCGACTCCGAGGCGGGAGACGGAGACTCCGCCACGGCCGCGGAGGACGACGACGCCGCCTGCGCCGATCGAGAGGGAACGAGGGGGGAGGGGGGGAGGGAGGAGGGGTCAGCGATGTCGATCTCGGGACGTCCCGCGAGGCGCGCTCGCTATCCGGCTCGGATAACGAGCGCGGGCGGCCGAACGCGTCGGGACCCGGGCGGGGTCGCCGTCGGGGGGGGGGCTCGGGCGGCGACCGCGCGAGACGACTCGCGGTCTCGCGTCGCGTCCCGGGTCGGCGCGCGCGGGTCGGGACGCACCGAGACGCGCGTCGCGGGACCCGCGCGGTGGAACGCGCGTCGAGCGCCGGGGGAGGCGACGATCCGGAGCGCCGATGACGTGGGCGCCGAGGCTAGCCTCGCGCGAAGCGCGGGCGCGGCGGGGGCGGACGCGGCCATCGCGGGGGCGAGAGCGCGCGAGGGGGCGACCGAGACCGCGGCGGCGGTGCGTCGGGCGAGCGAGACGGCGGCTCGGTGCATGCACCAAGCGCGGGCGGGCTGTGAGCGCCGACTCCCCGAACCCGGGGCGGAGACGAGTCGCGGGCCGAACCGGGAAACGACGCGCCCCGAAGTACGTTCCCCGCGACGAGAGCGCGGTTCGTACCAGTGGAGTTCACCGGGTCGCCGTTGAAACTCGAATCGCGCCCCGCACGCCGCCGCCGCCCCCTCGACGCGCGCACTCGTCTGGGGCGCCGTCCGCGCGGCCGGATGCGCCGGTGCGGTTCGATGCTCACCCGCCACGTCCGCGAGCTCTCTCGCGCGGCGCCTCCGCGCGCGGCGCCTCGCGCGCCGTCCCTCCCCGCGTTCGCGGCGCGCCCCCCCGCGCGCCCCGCCCCCCCTCGCGCGCGCCCGTACCACTCGCGGTGGGCGCTCTCGGTGTACGGCCCCGAGCCCGGGACGCCCCCCGAGGACCTCGTCGGGTACGAGGAGGAGCTCGCGGAGTTCGAGCGCAACAAGGACGAGCTCCGCCGCGGGATGGCGGACGGCGGCGGCGAGACGCGCGGCGACGAAGCCGCCTCCCGCGCCGATCGCTCGCCCTCCACCGCCGACGCCCACGCGACGAACGCCGACGACGAACGACGATGGGCCTGCGAGCACGCCGACGTCGTCGACCTGAACGCGTGGGCGACCGGCGCGAACGTCGCCGCCGCGGAGACCGCCGCGCGTCGCCGTTCCGCGGCGAACGCGTCCGTCTCGAGCGCGTCCGATCCGGGAACCACCCTCCGCGACGACGCGCGCGACATGGCGGCCGTCTCGTCCTCCGAGTCCACCGCCCCTCTCCGCCCCGGCTTATACCTCGTCGGCACGCCCATCGGTAACCTCGAGGACATCACCCTCCGCGCGCTCCGCGTCCTCCGCACCGCGGACGCGATCCTCGCAGAGGACACGCGGCACACGGCGCGCCTCCTGCGCCGCTACGGCATCGAGACGCGCGGCCGCCTCGTCAGCTACCACGCGCACAACCTCCGCGCGCGAAGAGACGGCGTCGTGCGTCGCCTCCGAGGCGGAGACGCGCTCGCGCTCGTCTCCGACGCGGGGACCCCCGCGGTCGCGGACCCGGGCGCGGACCTCGCCGCGGCGTGCGCGGCGGAGGGCCTCCCCGTCGTCCCCGTGCCGGGGCCGTGCGCCCCCGCGGCGGCCGTCGGCGCCGCCGGCCTTTGGGGGTTCGCGACGAGCGCCGGGGCCCGGCGCGCGAACGACGACGAGGCGGTACACTCGTCGTCGGACTTTTTGGACTCCTCGGACGAAGAGCACCGTTTCGACGCACGCGACGCGGCGTGCGACGATGACGGCGCGCGCTCGGTGGGCACCCCCTCGGCACCCCCTTCGATCGACCGGGAGGGGTTCACGTTCGTGGGGTTCCTCCCGCCCAAGCCCGGGCCGCGGAAAAAACGCCTGCGCCTCTTCGCCGACGCTCCCGGCGCGGTGGTGGCGTTCGTCCCGCCGCATAAGCTCGTCGCGACGCTCGAGGATTGCGCGGAGGTGTTCGGGGCGGGGAGGCGGTGCGCGGTGTGCAGGGAGATGACCAAGGTACGAGACCCGAGACGAACGGAGTGTTTTTCCCGCCCGGAGCGTACGTTTTTATTATCTTCGCGACACGCGACGGGGAGGTTTTTTTTTTAGAACCGTCTCCGCGTCTCGGAAGTCGTCGGGCGAGGATTATACCCCAAACGAAACTATTGCTTCCGAGGGTACACTCCGACCGCGGGCGTCCGACGCTCGCACCCGGAACGGTGACGACGAAACACACCACCAAAGCATGAGCCCGACGATGGACGACAAAAACGCCGAGGCGACGACCCGACCGGACTCGACCCGGGGTGTCGACACTTTTTTTTTTGTCCCCCTTCCCCCCTCATCATCAAAAACAAAAACGTTTTCCTTCTAGAACCCTCTTTTCGTCCGTCCGTCTCCGCGCGTCTCACGCCGAAGTTTCTCCCCGCGTGACACAGGTCCACGAGGAATTCTGGCGCGGCACGCTCGAGTCCGCGGCCTCCGAGTTCGCCTCCCGCGAGGGCGGGGCGCGCGGGGAAATCACCCTGGTGATCGAGGGCGTCTCCGAGTCGTCTCTCCGCGCCGCGGGATCGGGCGCTTTCGGCGCGGCGTCGGCGGCGGAGGCGGCGTCGGGAATCCGATCGGGCGCGGCCCGATCGGGCCGAGCGGGGCTGGAGGCCTCGATCGGGGCGATGCTCGCGGACGGCGCGAGTCCCTCGGAGGCGGCGAGGCGGGCTGTGGCGGAGCACGGGGCGAGGCGGAAGGAGGCGTACGCGCTCGCGCAGAGACTCAAGAGCAAAGCCGCCGACGAGGAGGAGGAGGAGTAGGATTCGCGAAGAGGCGGCGACGGGATACTATCACGGTCATTTACTGAACCTCGTGTCACTCCTCGCCTCCGCCTGTTTTCAGCGCCTCGGCGGTCTCGCGGATCACCTCCGCGTGCGCCTCGTCGCCCTCCGCCTCCGCCTCCGCCTCCGCCTCCGCTTCGATCCTCGCGACGACGGCGCGGCGGAGCGCCGCCGCCGCCGCCTCCGCCTCCGCCGCCGCCTCCGCCTCCGCCGCCGCCTCCTCGTCGACGGAGGCGGAGGCCTCCCCGCTCGCCTCCGCGAGATCCGCCCCCGCGAGATCCGCCGCCGCCGCCTCCGCGCGCCGGAGCTTCTCGCGACTCGCCCGGGCCTCCGCGTCCAGGCGCTCGGCGTCCCGCTCGGCGGCTTTCGACGCGGCGGATCGCCTCGCCGCCTCCTTGAAGTTTTTCGCGCGCGCCGCCGCCGCCTTCGCCTCCGCCTCGGTCGCGGCGAGAAGCCGCGCCCTCGCCGCCTCCGCCTCGTGCGCCACCACAGCCGCGCGAAGCGCCGCGACGGACGAAGCGCCTCCCGAGACTTCGTCCTCGGGATCCTCGCCCTCGTCCTTCTTTTCGGCGCGAAGACGCGTCCCCGCGGCGTCTCTCGTCTTTCTCTCCGTCTCCTCCGCGCGCGCGCGTCGCTCGCGCTCGAGCGCGTCGACGCGCGCCCTCGCCGCCGCCTCCTCCTCGACGAGCGCTCGGACGCGGCGGCCCTCGCGCGCGGACCTGAGGCGCTCGGCCATCGCTCGCGCACCGTCCGCCTCGGCGCGGCGCCTCGCCGCCTCCGCCTCGCGGCGCTCCGCCGCCTCCCGGGCGCGCGTCGAGGCTTCCGCGAGCGCCGCCTCCGCTCGCTCCGCCGAAGCCTCCGCGCGCTCCGCCGTCTCCGCCGCTCGGCGCTCGTCCTCCTCGGCGGCCCTTCGGCGCTCGTCCGCCGCCTCCACCTCCGCCGCGAGCGCGCTCGCCTCGAGAGCCACCGCCTCGGTCGCCGCCTCGAGCGCCGCCGCGTCGGCGTCGCGCGCGTCGACGGCGCGCGCGAGCGCCGACTCCGCCGCCTCCAAAGCGCGCGCCGCGGCGTTCCGAGCCGCCTCCGCCTCCGCGACGTTCGCTTCGGACGCCGCCAGGAGCGATCGCGCCGCCGTCTCCTTCTCCGCGGACGACGCGCGTTTCGCGGGGTCGGAGGGTCCCGGGGGGCGTGTTTTTGTTTTTTGTTTCGGCGGGCGCGTCTTCCCGTCGACCGAATCGTCCGACGTCTCCGAGGCGTTCGACTCGGAAAGACGCTCGAGAGGTTCCGGCGCCGCCCCGCCGCGGAACGCCTCGAGGCGCTCTCGCGCCTCCGCCGCGTCCTCGCGCGCCATCTCCAGCGCCTCGCGCGCGACGTCACGCTCGGCCCCCGCCTCCGTCGCCGCCGCGGCGGTTTCATCGACGCTCGCCCTCGCG
>MDSW01173291.1_pt1 | contig 21447 bp, 16 predicted proteins | sample 811171 | NCBI WGS metagenome assembly MDSW01 (sample SAMN05326641, study PRJNA326480) | marine metagenome | isolation source: seawater | place: Atlantic Ocean: North West | collected 2012 | reverse complement strand
CTCAAAGCATCACTGCAATAAATCTTAAAAATAAGTCTTATATAGCTGATTACATGATAATTGCTTCAGGTACATCTTCGAGGCATCTTCAATCACTTTCTGAAATTCTCGTTAATGAACTAAAAAAAAATGGAATTGAAAACTGCCGTATAGAAGGAAAAGATAGTAATGATTGGAAATTAGTCGATGCGCACGATGTTATAGTTCATATATTTCATCCAGAAAAAAGAGAATTTTACGATTTAGAAAAAATGTGGTCAGAAGAAATTCCAAAAGAAAAAGCAATGATATGAGAAAAATTATAATTTTATCTATATTAATTTTTAATTATTTAAGTACCTCTGTATTAGCAAAAAACGAACTTTACGAAAAAATTGATCTATTTGGAGAAGTGCTAGAAAATATAAAAAAAGATTATGTAGATGACATTAATGAATCTGAAATGATGGATTCTGCCATAAATGGGGTTTTACAATCTTTAGATCCTTACTCAGCTTATATGAGTCCTGAATTGTTTAATGAAATGCAAACTGATACTAAAGGAGAATTTGGTGGATTGGGAATTGAGATTGGCATGGAAGCTGGGGTTGTTAAAGTTATTGCTCCAATCGATGATACTCCAGCAGAGCAAGCCGGAATAAAAGCAGGTGATTACATAGTTAAAATTGGAAAAGATCAAGTACAAGGTAAATCTTTAATGGAAGCTGTTAAATTGATGCGAGGACCAGTTGGCACATCAATTAATCTGACTGTTAGAAGAAAGAATGTAAAAAAACCATTAGAATTTAAAATTATAAGAAAAATTATAGAAATAAAATCTGTTAATTCTAAAGTTATAAGTAAAGAGAGAAATATTGGTTATTTAAGATTAAAATCGTTTAATGAGAATAGCGATAGCCAATTTTTGAAATCAATAAAAAAATTTGAAAAAAATCAGAATATAAAAGGGTATGTTGTTGATTTGAGAAATAACCCAGGTGGTTTGCTTACTCAAGCAATTAATATAACTGATCTTTTTTTAAATGATGGAGAAATAGTTTCAACAAAAGGTCGTAAAATTTCTGAAACTAGAAAATTCTTTGCCAAGAAAGGTGACGAAATAAATGGAAAACCATTAATTGTTTTAATAAATAATGGCTCAGCATCTGCGGCAGAAATTTTTGCTGGGGCTTTAAAAGATCATAAAAGAGCTATTATACTAGGGGAAAACTCATACGGCAAAGGTTCAGTTCAATCGATAATACCTTTGAGAAATGGAGGCGGTATGAGATTGACAATTTCAAAATATTATCTTCCATCAGGTAAATCTATATCAGAAGTAGGTGTAACACCTGATATTTTAGTTGAAGAAGTTGATGACAATTTTAAAATTGACACTGAAAAAGATAACCAACTTAATTACGCTATTAAACTGTTTAATTCTTAAATATGAATAAATATGATCTCCCTATGCGTATTGGTGTAGGAGTGATTGTTTTAAATAATAACAATCAAGTTTTTGTCGGAAAAAGAAAGGATAATCCTAACAACCATTGGCAAATGCCTCAAGGTGGTGTTGAGTATGGTGAAAAATTTATCGTTGCAATGAAAAGAGAATTACTCGAGGAGACAAGTATAAAAAATATTCAGATACTTAAAGAAATAGATCGTATGTACGAATATATGTTACCCGAAAATTTAATCGGAATTATTTGGAAAGGTAAATTTAAAGGACAGAAACAAAAATGGTTTATTGCTAGATATTTGGGTTTAGATAATGAAATAAACATAAAAACGAAACATCCTGAATTTATAGATTGGAAATGGATCGAACCTAAAAAATTACCTGAAGTTATTGTGAGTTTTAAAAAAGATTTATATTATAATCTACTTAAGGAAATTAATTTATTTATCGGTTAATTTCTTTTAATGAATCTATCTTGTAGGAAGTTATATATTTTTCTTTATCAGAAGAATTTTTATCATTAAGTTTTTTTTGTGCTTCCTGAAGTAAATTTTCAATTGAAGATTTATCAAAATTTTTTAGATCTTTTACAGTTGACGTTAATATTAAAAGATTATTACTGGAAAATTCCACTGTTCCCTCTTCAATATAAAATTTTTTTTCTTCTGCGTTTTTAATTATGATAAACCCAGGTCTTAAAAATGTTATTAAAGGTATATGATCTTTCAAAATACCCATTTGGCCCTCATATGAAGGAATTGTTACCTCTTCAGCTTCTGATTTTAACATTGTTCTATCTGGAGTGATAATCTCAACAGTAAATTTTTCAGACATTATTTACCTTCTTTAGAAAGCTTTTCTGCTTTCACAATTACTTCCTCGATCCCTCCAACCATATAAAAAGCAGCTTCAGGTAAATGGTCATATTCTCCTTTGCAGATTGAATCGAACCCTTTGATCGTGTCATTAAGATCTACTAGTTTTCCGGGTGACCCTGTAAATACCTCTGCAACAAAAAAAGGTTGTGAAAGAAATCTTTGTATTTTTCTTGCTCTTGCGACTGTAAGTTTATCTTCTTCAGAAAGTTCGTCCATCCCTAGAATAGCGATTATATCTTGAAGAGATTTGTAAGCTTGTAAAATTCTTTGAACATCTCGAGCTACTCTATAATGCTCTTCACCTACTACTCTCGGATCTAAGATTCTAGAAGTAGAGTCCAATGGATCAACAGCAGGATATATTCCAATTTCTGCAATTTGTCTTGATAACACCGTAGTTGCATCTAGATGCGAAAATGATGTAGCCGGTGCAGGATCTGTTAAATCATCTGCAGGAACATAAATGGCTTGCACAGAAGTAATAGATCCCTTGTCTGTAGAGGTAATTCTCTCTTGTAAATTACCCATATCTGTAGCCAATGTTGGTTGATATCCAACTGCTGAAGGTATCCTTCCTAATAGTGCTGATACTTCGGAACCTGCCTGAGTAAATCTAAAAATATTATCAACAAAAAATAAAACGTCTTGACCTTCTTTATCTCTAAAATATTCTGCAACTGTTAGTCCTGTTAAAGCTACTCTTGCTCTTGCTCCGGGAGGTTCGTTCATCTGTCCATAAACAAGAGCTGCTTTTGATCCTTTTCCATCTTTTTTAATTACTCCTGATTCGATCATCTCATGATACAAATCATTACCTTCTCTAGTTCTTTCGCCTACACCTGCAAATACTGAAAATCCACCATGAGCTTTTGCGATATTGTTAATTAACTCCATGATTGTAACCGTTTTTCCTACTCCTGCTCCGCCAAATAGGCCTATCTTTCCTCCTTTTGCGTATGGAGCTAAAAGATCGATAACTTTTATTCCAGTTACTAATTGCTCTGTTTCAGTTGCTTGATCTGTAAATTTAGGAGCAGCTCTATGAATAGGCCATTTTTCTTTTGTTTTTACAACGCCTTTTTCGTCAATGGACTCTCCAACAACATTTATAATTCTTCCTAATGTTTCAGGACCAACAGGTACACTTATTGGTGCACCAGTATTTGTGACTTCATCTCCACGTTTTAATCCCTCAGTTGCATCCATTGCAATTGTTCTAACACCATTTTCTCCTAAATGTTGAGCAACCTCTAAAATTAATTTATTACCTGAATTGTTTACCTCTAATGCAGTATAAATTTCAGGTAACTCAGTTTCAAAATTTACATCAACTACAGCTCCGATAATTTGTGTTATTTTTCCTTTTTTGCTCATAATTATAAACTTTCTGCTCCTGATATTATTTCAATTAGTTCTTTAGTGATAGAAGCTTGACGGCTTCTGTTATAATTAATTGTAAGTTTATCAACTAAATCTCCAGCATTTCTCGTTGCATTATCCATTGCTGTCATTCTTGATCCTTGTTCACTTGCAGCATTTTCCAACAAAGCTTTAAAAACTTGAGTTGAAATATTTTTTGGTAACAAATCTTCTAAAATTTCATCCTCTTCAGGTTCAAATTCATATGAAAAATTTTCAAAGTTATTTTCTTTTATATTTTTTGTATGCGCTGGGATTATTTGTTGAGCTTGTGGAATTTGTGTGATTACATTTTTGAAATTATTAAAAAATATAATACATTTATCAAATTCATTCTGATTAAACAGAGATAAAATCTCATTTCCTACTTCGTTTGCTTCTTTAAAAGTGATATTTTTTTTATCTTTAAAGCTAAACTTTTTAATTACGTGTTTTCCGTACTCTCTCCTTATTTGATCATAGCCTTTAGAACCGACAGTAATAATTTTAAGTTCTTTTCCCTCACTTATAATTTTTTTAAAGTTTGTCTTAGCTAATTTACATATATTAGAATTAAATCCTCCACATAAACCTCTGTCGGCAGTTAATACCACACACAAATATTTTTTATCTTCTCCTGTTCCAACTAAAAGTTTTGGAGCATTCTGTGGATCACTAATAGATTTTGTTAAGTTCAAAATTATATTTTGCAATTTTTGACTATATGGTCTTCCCTTCTCAGCACTTTCCTGTGCTTTTCTTAATTTTGCTGCTGCTACCATTTTCATGGCTTTAGTAATCTTTTGAGTAGACTTTACACTTTTTATTCTTTTTTTTAGATCATCTAAACTAGGCATTCTCTATTTTTTATACTCCTCTATAATTTTTTTTAATGAATTCTCCGTGTCTTCCTCTAATTTTCCCGAAGTTTGAATTGCATCTATTATTTCTGGTTTGTCAGATTTAATTTTTTCAATTATATCTTTCTCGAACTTTTTTATTTTATCTAGTTCAACGTCATCTAAATAACCTTTTACACCTGTAAATACCGATATTACTTGCTCTGCAACTGTCATGGGAGAGTATTGATCTTGTTTTAAAAGTTCAGTTAGTTTTGCTCCACGATTTAACAACTGTTGTGTTGAGGCATCCAAATCTGAACCAAATTGAGCAAACGCTGCCATTTCTCTATACTGAGCAAGTTCTAACTTAATTGAGCCTGCAACTTTTTTCATTGCTTTAGTTTGAGCGGCAGATCCAACTCTTGATACAGATAAGCCTACGTTTACTGCTGGTCTTATTCCTTGGTTAAATAACTCAGTTTCTAAAAATATTTGTCCATCCGTTATTGAAATTACATTAGTTGGAATATAAGCAGAAACATCTCCAGCTTGAGTTTCAATAATTGGTAAAGCTGTTAAAGATCCACCCCCATTAACATCACTTAATTTTGCTGATCTTTCTAAAAGTCTACTGTGTAGATAAAATACATCTCCAGGGTAAGCCTCTCTCCCTGGAGGCCGTCTAAGCAAAAGAGACATTTGTCTATAAGCTACAGCTTGTTTAGATAAGTCATCATAAACAATTAAGGCATGCATTCCATTATCTCTAAAATATTCTCCAATGGTACACCCAGTATAAGGAGCTAAAAACTGAAGAGGCGCTGAGTCTGACGCTGTCGCTGCAACAATTGTTGTATATTTAAGCGCGCCAGCTTCTTCTAAAGTTTTTGTTATTTGAGCTACTGTGGAACGCTTTTGTCCAATAGCAACATAAACACAATAAAGTTTCTTCTTCTCATCAGAAGACTCGTTAATTTTTTTCTGATTAATGATTGCATCTATAGCAACTGCAGTTTTACCTGTTTGCCTGTCACCAATAATCAATTCCCTTTGTCCTCTTCCTATCGGAATAAGTGAGTCAATAGATTTTAAACCTGTTTGCATTGGCTCGCTAACTGATTGTCTGGGAATTATCCCTGGGGCTTTTACTTCAACCCTTTTTCTTTCTTTTGAAGATATGGCTCCTTTTCCATCAATCGGATTTCCTAAACCATCAACAACTCTTCCTAAAAGTTCCTTGCCTACCGGGACATCAACTATTGCATTTGTTCTTTTAATAGTATCGCCCTCTTTAATTTTTCTATCATCTCCGAATATTACAACTCCAACATTGTCGTTTTCTAAATTTAATGCCATACCTTTAGAACCGTCTTCAAATTCAACCATTTCTCCAGCTTGTACATTGTCCAAACCGTATACTCGCGCAATTCCATCACCAACCGATAGAACTTTTCCAATTTCAGAAACTTCAGCTTTTTCTCCAAAATTTTTAATTTGATCTTTAAGTAGTTTAGTAACTTCTGAGGGGTTTATAGGCATATTAATTTTCTATCATTTGCTGTTCGTATTTCTTTAATTTATTTTTGATTGAGGTATCAACCATAAAACTTCCAAGTTGAAGTTTTAATCCTCCAATTAATTCTTTATCAACTTTATAATCAAATTTTACAGTAGAACCCATTGAAGCTGATAAATCTTTGCTAATAATTTCAATTTCAGTTTCAGATAATTCTTTTGAAGAAACTAATGATGCTTTGACTTCACCTCTTTTTTGAGAACACAACTTCAAAAAACTATCAATAATTTTTTCTACAAAAAATATTCTTCTTTTTTCTATTAATAAAAACATAAAATTTTTTAGATTTTTCGAATAATTCATTTTATCGGCTAATAAATTTATCATATTAATTTGATTATGTTTACTTTGTGTAGGGTTGTGAACAAAATTTTTAATATCCAAGCTACTATTTAAAAGATATTGAAAATTTTTTATATCTTTTTCAATATTTTCTAAATCGCCAGTTTCTTTGGAAACTTCGAAAAGGGCGCGAGAGTATCTTTCTGAAGTTTCTGTCGAGAAAGATTTATTTGTGCTCATTTTGTTTGAAATTATTATGAAGTAATGAGCGTGTCGTAGCACAAGAGTTTATGTTGATCAAGTTGCCAATTTCGGGATTATCCAAAATTTACAGGATCAACATCAACCGTGAGTTTAATTTTATTTGAAATTTTCAAGGAATTTAGAAGCTTTGAAACTGATTTTTGCTTTAAACTTTTCTCCTCAAATCTAATTAATAATCTAGATCTATATTTTTTTCTTATCCTTAGTAAAGGAGATTCCACAGGGCCCATCACTTCTAAGTCATTAATCTTTTTAAGATGTTTTTTAACCTCTTTTGCACCCTCAATACTTAAGCTTTGTGAATTAGCCGAAACAATAATAGCAATCAGCCTACTAAAGGGAGGTAAAAAATTTTTCTTTCTCGAGATAAGTTCATTTTTTAAAATTTTATCAGGGTTATTTTTAATTAATTCATTTAAAATTGTATTTTCTGGTGATAATGTTTGATAAATTATTAGCGACTCAGAGCTAAACCGGCCGGCTCTTCCACTTAATTGGTGATACAGCTGAATATTTTTTTCAGTTGTTCTTAAGTCGTAACCTCTTCCAGAAAAATCTGCATCAATTACCACGATACAGTTTAATTTTGGAAAATTAAAACCTTTTGAGATCATTTGAGTTCCTATTAAAATATCCACCTCATTATTTGCAATTCTATTAAATAAAGAATTTGTATGATTTTTTTTTTTCATGTAGTCACTCGAAAATATTTCTACTTTTTTATCAGGAAATAATTTGCTCACTTCTTCATAAATTTTCTCAACACCTGGTCCATACATAATAAAATCACAAATTTTACCATCTTTACATTTGCTGGATATTTTTTTTTCTAAAGAGCAATGATGGCATACAGCTCTATTTTTATTTTTATGAAATGTTAAATACATCGAACAATTAGTGCATATCTGTTTATAACCACAATTTTTACAAATTATATAGGGCGCAAATCCTCTTCTGTTAAGAAAAAATAAAACTTGTTCTTTTTTTTCAAGAAACTTTTTTACTATTTCAATGCTCTCATTCGATACAAAGCTATTTTTTACCTTTTTTAAATTTAAATTCACAACTTTTGTTTTTGGTAGAGGATAATCATTGTATCTATTGACAATTTTAAAATGTCTAAATTTTTTATTTTGAATATTATTAAAAGTTTCGAGAGACGGTATAGAACTGACTAAATGTATTGGAATTTTTTCAAACAAAGCTCTGGCAATCGCCATGTCTCTGGCATGATATATTACACCCTCGTCTTGTTTATATGAAGCATCATGCTCTTCATCCACAATTATAACTCCAAGTTTTTTAAAAGGTAAAAGTAAAGATGATCTTGCGCCAACTACTAGTTTTATTTTATTATTTATTATTCCTTTCCAAATTATTCTTTTATTTTTAGGCGAAATTTTAGAGTGCCATATAGCAGGTTCAAATCCAAAAAAATCTGAGAATCTCGATTTAAACTCATTGGTTAAAAAAATTTCAGGAAGTAAAACCAAAGCTTGTTTTTTTTCTGAAATTATTTTTTTTATTCTCTCAAAATATACCAGTGTTTTGCCAGAACCAGTAGTGCCCTCCAAAACTGAAACATCAAATTTATTATTTTTTAAATTTAAAAAATTTAAAGCGTTAATTTGTTCTTCATTTAAATCATATTTTATACCAGTCGTAATTATTTGGTTAAAATCTTTATCTACTCTAGTAAATAAATTTTTATTACCAATAGCCATTTTTAAAACAAGACCTACTGGCATCATATTGTACATAGAAAACCATTTAATAAAATTTATTAAGTTTTTATTTAATGAAAATTTTCCAATTTTTCTATCAATATTCTTAATCTTTATTTTTTTTAATTTAGAACTTTCCTCTGGCCATACAACGCCGATTTCTTTATTTTTTCCAAAGGGAACTTCGACGACATCCCCTGGGTTAAGTTTTTTTTTGTTAGTATTATAAGTAAATGAAAAATTAAAAACTTTAGGTAGCAAAACTTGTGCTCTCATATTTTTATAGTAATTGAATTTCTTTTTTTTAGAAATGAATTGGTCTTTTATCAACAGCTAATGCGGCCTCTTTTATAGCCTCTGTATGTGTTGGATGCGCATGGCAAGTTCTAGCAATATCCTCTGAGCTAGCTCCAAATTCCATAGCTAAAGCCATTTCTGCAATCATATCTCCACAATGTGGTCCAATAATATGAACTCCTAAAACTTTATCTGTTTTACTATCAGCAATTATTTTTACAAAACCGTCTGTTTCATTATTTACTTTCGCTCTTGAATTAGCAAGAAAAGGAAACTTCCCTATTTTATAAGATTTATTTTCCTCCTTTAATTGCTCTTCTGTTTTTCCAACTGTCGCTACCTCTGGTGAAGTATAAATTACGCCAGGAATTACATCATAATTAACATGGCCTGCTTGTCCGGCTAAGATTTCGGCTACTGCAATACCTTCTTCTTCAGCTTTATGGGCTAACATAGGGCCTTTGATAACATCACCAATAGCATAAATATTATTTACCGATGTTTGTAACTTATTGTTTACTTCTATTCTACCTTTTGCATCTTTCTTAACTCCAACTTTAGCAAGGTTTAGTCCTTCTGTATAAGGTTTCCTGCCAACCGATACTAACACTTTATCAACTTCTAATGTCTCTTTTTTGGAACTCTTAACGTTTGTATATGAAATAGATACATTTTCACCTTGTTTTTTTACCGACTCTACCTTTGAACCCATCTTAAATTTGATTCCCTGTTTTGAAAGTATTTTTTGAAATTCATTAGAAATTTCTCTATCCATACCTGGCGTTATATATTCAAGATATTCTACAACTGTTACATCAGATCCAAGCCTCGACCAAACTGAACCCATTTCTAGTCCAATGTAACCACCTCCTATAACAGCTAGTTTTTTTGGTACTTTATTAAAAGATAAAGCGCCCGTAGATGAAACTATATTTTTTTCATCAATTTTTATACCTGGTAGTGAAGTTACTTCAGATCCAGTAGCAATTACAATATTTTTAGCTTTTATATTAATTCTTTTATTATTGTCCTCATAGACTACAACATCGTTTTTTGAAAATAAAACTCCTTTACCTTTAAAATATGTAACTTTATTTTTTTTAAATAAAAATTCAACACCTTTAGTCAATACTTGAATAGATTTGTTTTTATTAGACATCATTTTTTCAATATTTAATTTGACGCCACTAATTTCTATTCCCTGTTGATTAAAATCTTTTTTAGCTTTATGAAAATTTTCAGACAAATTCAATAAACTTTTTGAAGGGATACAACCTACATTGAGGCAGGTGCCTCCGAGTGCGCCTCTGGACTCAACGCAAGCAGTTTTCAATCCTAATTGTGCTGCTCTTATTGCGCAGACATATCCGCCTGGTCCGCCGCCAATAACTACTAAATCAAAATTGTTTTCCATTTTAAATATTTAAGAAAAGTCTTTTCGGTTGTTCTAGAGACTCTTTTACTATTTTTAAAAAAGATACCGCTTCTTTTCCGTCTATTATTCTATGATCATAAGATAAAGCCAAATACATAACTGGCCTAATTTCCACTTTACCATCAACTACTATAGGCCTTTGAATAATATTGTGCATTCCAAGTACCGCGGATTGAGGAGGATTTAATATTGGTGTTGAGAGCATTGATCCATATATTCCACCGTTAGTGATTGTAAAAGTACCTCCTTGTAAATCTTCTATTGTAATTTTACCTTCTCGAGCTTTCTGGCCCAAATCACCGATATTTTTTTCAATATCAGCAAATGACATTTCATCTGTTTCTCGGATCACTGGAACAACTAGACCTCTGTCAGTCCCTACTGCAATACTTATATTATAATAATTTTTATAAATGATTTCTTCGCCTTGTATCTCTGCATTAATCGCTGGATAATTTTTAAGACCTATAACACAAGCTTTAACAAAAAATGACATGAAACCAAGTTTCACTCCGTATTTTTTTTGAAACTCCTCTTTATACTGACTTCTCATTAACATTACTTCTGTCATATCAATCTCGTTAAAAGTGGTGAGCATCGCTGCATTTTCTTGAGCCTCTTTTAATCTTTTGGCTATTGTTAATCTCAATCTAGTCATTTTGACTCTTTCCTCTGGTCCATGCTTAATCTTTCTTTCAGATGGCGCAGGTCTAGAGCCCATTAAATTCATTATATCCTCTTTTAAAATTACTCCATTCTTTCCAGATCCCTCTACTCGATTTAAATCTATTTTAACTTCATTAGCTAATTTTCTTGCAGCTGGTGAAACTTGTTTTTCTCGATTATGAGATGACTTTTCTTCATGCACTTGATCTAATATTAATGTCTCTTCTTCTAATATTAATGGCTCATCATCTAATTTAAGGGAAGCTTTTTTAATTTTGTTTGATTTAACTTTTTTTGGTTTTATTTTTTCTTCATCAAAAATTTTAGGAGAAGTTTCCATTTGATCTTTATGGGGAGGACTGTATTCGTTTTCTTCCTTACTTATAATTGCTTCACCTGTCGATGAATTATCTATCGTTCCTAATAAAGATCCTACATTTACAGTTTCACCTTCTTTTACTTTTATATTACCTAATATACCGCTAGAAGGAGCAGGGACTTCAACATTTACTTTGTCAGTCTCTAGCTCTACAAGTGGTTCGTCGGCCGAAACTTTTTCACCTTTTGTTTTTAACCACTTTGAAACTGTAGCTTCTGTAACTGACTCACCTAACGTTGGTACTGTAATTTTATCTGACATTTACTTCGTAAGTATCTTTTCTAATATTTCTTTTTGTTGTGCAAGATGTTTATTAAAATTTCCGGTCGCAGTTGTAGAAGCGGCTTTTCTTCCGACATATTTGACTGACTTATCACCATTATTTACCATTTTTAATGTTCGATCTATATAATTTCTAACTGTATTCCACGCACCCATATTCATGGGTTCTTCCTGGCACCAAATAAATTTTGCTTTTGTGTACCTTTTAAGAATATTAGCTAAAGTTTTAACAGGAAATGGGTAAAGTTGTTCCAATCTTATAAATGTTACACTATCATTTTTAAACTTTTCTCTTGCCTCTATTAAATCATAATAAATTTTACCGGAACACATAACAACTTTTTTAATTTTATCATCTTTTTTTTTAAGTTCTAATAAGTTGTTAACTTTTGAATATGCATCATCCTCTAAAACTCTATGGAAAGTACTTTTTTTTGAAAATTCTAAAATATTCGAAACACATTTTTTATGTCTTAGAAGTGATTTGGGAGTCATAATCACTAATGGTTTTCTAAATTCTCGATGCATTTGCCGCCTTAAGACATGAAAGTAATTTGAGGGAGTTGTACAATTAACCACTTGAATATTTTCTCCAGCACATAATTGTAAAAATCTTTCTAATCTAGCTGAAGAATGTTCAGGACCTTGACCTTCATAGCCATGTGGCAATAACATTACTAAACCACTCGCTCTCCCCCATTTTGACTCTCCAGATGAAATAAATTGGTCGATAATAATTTGAGCACCATTAGCAAAATCTCCAAATTGCGCTTCCCATAAAACTAATGTTTCTGGTTCTGAAAGCGAGTACCCAAATTCAAATCCTAAAACTGCAAGCTCTGACAAAAGACTATCAATAATTTCAAAATTTTTTTGATTGTTTGAAATATTGTTGAGAGGTACGTATCTTTGGTGATTTTCTTGATTTCTTAAAACAGCATGCCTTTGACTGAAAGTTCCTCTTCCTGAATCTTGACCAGACAATCTTACGGAAAAACCTTCAGTTAATAATGTACCAAAAGCCAAGCTTTCTGCTGTTGACCAGTCAATAGACTCGCCGTTCTTAATTGCGTTCATTCTTAAATCGAAAACTTTTTTTAATGTTTTATGAACATTGAAGTCTGGAGGTATTTTTGAAATTTTCTTACCAATTTCGATTAATTTTGTCTTATCAACCCCACTTACTCCTCTCTTATCTTTTCCTAAACCTGGTTTAAATCTTGACCAAGCACCGTCAAACCATTTTAGTTGGGATTTGTAATTTTTTGATGACTCATATTCTTTTTCTAAAAATTTTTTGAAAATTATTTTTTTATTTTCTAATTCTGTCTCAGTAGTCAATCCTTCTTTACTCAGTTTTTTACCATAAATTGATAACGTTGTTGGGTGAGATTTAATTTTTTTATACATTATTGGTTGTGTAAATGAAGGTTCGTCCCCTTCATTGTGGCCGAATCTTCTGTAGCAAACCATATCAATTACGACATCTCTATTAAATTTTTGTCTATACTCAGTAGCTATTTTAGCACAATGAACAACTGCTTCAGGATCATCACCATTAACATGAAATATTGGTGCTTGTGCAGTTTTCGCCACATCAGAGGGATATGGTGAGGATCTAGCAAATCTAGGCGCAGTCGTAAAACCTATTTGATTATTTACAATAATATGAATTGTTCCACCAATATTATGTCCTGGTAAACCAGACATTGCAAAACACTCGGCAACTATTCCTTGTCCAGCGAACGCAGCATCACCGTGCATTAGTACAGGTATAACTTTTTTTCTTTCTTTATCCTTATGGAAAAACTGTTTAGCTCTTACTTGACCTAGAACAACTGGATTTACAGCCTCTAAATGAGAAGGGTTGTCTGTTAAACTTATATGAACAGAGTTTCCATCAAATTCTCTATTGGAAGAAGCTCCTAGGTGATACTTTACATCACCCTCAAAATCCTTACTCGCATCAGCAGTCTTACCAAAAAATTCACTGAATATAGCTTTAAAAGGTTTTCCCATAACGTTTGCTAAAACATTTAGTCTTCCACGGTGAGGCATGCCTATCTTTATTTCTTTAGCGCCAAGATTTCCTCCTCTTTTAATAATTTGTTCTAAAGCTGGAATCAATGACTCTCCTCCATCTAAACCAAATCTCTTGGTTCCTACAAATTTTACATGTAAATATTTTTCAAATACCTCTGCTTGAACTATTTTATTTAATATTGCTTTTTTTCCATTCTCTGTAAAAGTTATATTTGTATCAGGTCCTTCAATTCTGTTCCTGATCCAAGCTTTTTCATCTGGATCACCCATATGCATAAATTCATATCCTATATTTGAACAATAAGTTTTTTTTAAAATTTTTAAAATTTGGTTTAAATCTGCATATTGGAGACCAAGAACTCCATCAAGAAAAATACGTCTGTTGAAATCATCTTTTTTAAAACCATAATTTTCAGGTTTTAATTCAGGGTGTTCCTCTTTTTTTTGAATTGACAATGGATCTAAATTTGCAATTAAATGGCCTCTTATTCTATATGCTCTTATTAACATAATGGCTCTAACAGAGTCCTGGGAGGCTTGTTTAACTGATTTAAGATCTAAATTGCCTGATGTTTCTTCGGAAACTTTCTTTTCATTAATAAAATATTTTGGTTGCTTAATTTTTTTTTCAGGTGACCAGCTAGGTCCTTTTAAATCCTCATATACTAATTTTTCGTCGTCACTGAGACCTTCAAAAAATTTACGCCAGCTTTCTGGTAAAGAATTAGGATCTGTAATGTAATCAGAATAAAATTCATTTATAAATTCAGAATTGTTTCCTGCTAAAAAGGATGTTTTTTTATAAATAGTATTATTATTAGATGACGACATTTAAGGTTAATTCTAACACAAATTATTAAAAATCAACCATTAAGTTTTTGATAAAGTGTTTTACCTATATCAGCTGGTGATTTTGAAATAGTAATTTCGGCAGATTTCATAATTTCAATCTTGTCCTCTGCGCCTCCTTTGCCACCTGAAATGATCGCTCCTGCATGACCCATTCTGCGACCTGGTGGTGCAGTTAGGCCGGCAATAAAGCCAACCATTGGTTTTTTAATTTTTTCTCTCTTTAAAAATTCTGCTGCTTCTTCCTCTGCAGAACCACCTATTTCTCCTATCATTACTATTGATTTAGTTTCCTCATCTTTAAGAAAAAGTTCAAGACAGTCTATGAAATTTGTTCCATTTATCGGATCTCCACCAATTCCAATACAAGTTGACTGGCCCATCCCATTTGCAGAAGTCTGAGCAACAGCTTCATAAGTTAAAGTTCCTGATCTAGAAACTATTCCTACACTTCCTTTCTTATGGATGTTACCTGGCATAATTCCAATTTTACATTCATTTGGTGTTATAATCCCGGGGCAATTAGGACCTATCAATCTTGAAGTACTTTTTTTAAGAACTTTTTTTACTTCTAGCATATCTAAAACAGGTATCCCTTCGGTAATACAAACAATTAATTCTATTTTAGCCTCTATGGCTTCGATGATTGCTGATCCTGCAAATTTAGGGGGTACATAAATCATTGTTGCGTCAGCAGATGTTTTTTCTTTAGCTTCTTTTACAGAATTAAACACTGGTAAGTTTAAATGTTTTTGACCACCTTTTTTAGGGGTGACACCTCCTACTAATTTTGTCCCATATTTTAAAGCTTGTTCAGAGTGAAAAGTTCCATGTGTTCCAGTAAAACCTTGGCAAATTACTTTTGTATTTTTATTTACTAAAACAGACATCTTATTTAATTGCTTTAACTATTTTTTTTGCTGCATCATTTAAATCTGAGGCTGACAATATTTTCAAATTTGATTTATCTAATATCGATTTACCTTCTTTAAAATTAGTTCCCGCTAGCCGAACAACCAAAGGAACAGATAAATTAATCTCTTTTGCTGCATCCACAACGCCTTGTGCAAGTACATCGCATCTCATTATTCCACCAAAAATATTTATTAAAATTCCTTTAACGTTTTTATCTGAAAGAATTAGTTTAAAAGCAGCAGCTACCTTTTCTTTAGAAGCTCCTCCACCAACATCTAAAAAGTTTGCTGGCTCTTTTCCGTATAACTTAATTATATCCATTGTCGCCATCGCCAGACCAGCACCATTAACCATACAACCAATAGATCCATTGAGTTTAATATAAGCTAGATCGTGCTTGCTTGCTTCTATTTCAGCAGGCTCTTCTTCATTTAAATCTCTTAATTTAAAAATTTCAGGCCTTCTAAAAATTGCGTTATCGTCAAAATTCATTTTTGCATCAAGACAGACTAATTTTCCTGACTTAGTGATAATTAAAGGATTGATCTCGATTAAACTTGCATCTTTTTTAATTATTATTTCATAAAGTGATTTAATAAGTTTTGATGCTATTTTTTTTTGCTCTAGGTCAAATTGAAAAATAGAAATTATTTTTTCAATTTCATCTGCACTAGGTCCTCCATCTTTTAATTCAATTTTATTTGTAATAATTTTATTAGGTGTTTCTAATGCAACTTTTTCTATATCCATACCACCCTCTGTGCTGCTTATAAAAGCTAACATTGATGTCTCTCTATCTATTAAACAAGATAAATAGAATTCTTTTGAAATCTCTGAAGCTTCTTCAATGTATAATCTTTTTACTTCCTTTCCTTGTGGTCCAGTTTGATGAGTTACAAGAACTTTCCCCATCATGTTTTTTGCCTCAGTTTCTAAATCTGATATTTTTTTTACCAATTTAACACCTCCAGCTTTTCCTCTCCCGCCAGCATGAATTTGAGCTTTCAAAACATATTCTTTATCTTTTAACTTTAAGATCTTGTCTCTTATTTCTTTTTCAGAAAAAATAACTATTCCTTCGGACACTGGGGCTCCAAACTCTTTTAAAATATCTTTAGCCTGATGTTCGTGTATATTCATGAATTAAATTATATATTTTAAGTACTTATAGATAATATATATTTATAAGCAAATAAATTTAAAATTAATATTTATAAATGAAAAAAATTTATATTATTATACCAACATATAACGACTGGGAATCGCTTAATAAAGTTTTAAAAATTTTAGATTTCAGCCTAAAAAAGGTGAACAAGGAAATTTACATCATAGTTGTAAATGACGGCTCGTCTATAAATTTTAAAAAAACTCAAAAATTTCCAAATTTAAAAAGCGTAACTATTTTAAATTTGAGAGAAAACGGTGGAAGTCAGAAAGCGATATATATTGGTTTAAAATTTATTCAAAACAAAATTAAAAACTTAAATAAAAGTATTATTTCTATTTTAGACTCTGATGGTGAAGATGATCCTAGAGTAGTTAAAAAATTGATAAATTTTGCAGAAAAGAAAAAAAAATTTTTTGTTTTTGCTTCAAGAAAAAGTAGAACAGAAAATATATTCTTAAGATTTTTAAACAATTTACGTTTGTATTTTACTTGGATAATGACAGGAAAATTTATTAATTTTGGTAATTTTAGTTCTTTTCCGTCATCTATTTTAGAAAAAATTATTTCGAAAGATGATATCTATTTAGCATTTTCAAGTGGTGTCATTAAAAACTATAAAAAGATTTTTTTATATTCAACGGATAAAAATAAAAGATTTTATGGTACTTCAAAGGTAAACTTAGGCTTTCTGCTTTTGCATTCAATGAAAATTATTTCTGTATTTCATAATATAGTTTTTTTAAGAAGCTTGATAATCTCAATGATATTAATAATTATAAATAAAAATTTAGTTGTTGATATTGTAACAATAATTTTATTTTTATTGTTTAATGTTTTTCTATTATTTTTAAATTGGTTTAGTAAACCCGAAAAAAAAATTGATTTTTATATAAAAAATATTTTACGCGTACAATAAATTTATTCTAAACAATTACTTATATTTATCTTTTTTATCTTTTTATTTATAACTTTTGTATTAAAACACCCACTTTTAAAAATATTTTTTAAAAATATTTCTTTCTCTCCAATTAAATAGATCGTTTCTATCTTTTGTTTATTAATCTTTTCAAAAAAAAAGTTTTTATACGGTAAAAAGAATTTATTTTCTTGGGCAGGAACACTCAATATATCAAACCACTTATTAGGTGAAATTGTTTTAAGTCCTATTATTGAAGGTAAAATTTGATAATCACTTATAATAATTTTTTGTGAACTATCTTTCAAAATTTTTTCTTTAGCGTAATTAATTAGTTTTATTTCTTCCATTGGATTTTTAGAATATTCTGGTGAAATCCATTTTAATCCTTTTAGAGAAGTACTTATCTGTTTAGCGTCAACTGCGAAGTTTAAATCTACACCACTCAATTCCATAAATTTTTTGTTCTCGTTAAATCTAATATGAAACTTTAAAGTAGCTAAAATTAAAATAAAAAAAATAAAAGCAGTTAATAATTTATTATCAAAATATTTTTTTGCAAAAAAATTAGAAACTCCCAAACAAAAAGGTATAAGAAAGAAAATTAATATTTGATTTTTTGTCATAATCTGTGAATAGATAAAAACAATTACTGAGAGACAGATAAAAATAATTATTAATAAATCTGTTTTATTTTCAGTTTTTTTTATATTTTTGAAAACAACTGATGAAATCAAAATTAACGGAATTAAAGAAAAATAAATAAATTTAAACTGAAAAATAATAGTATTTAAATCAAATGAAATATTAGATCCTCGACTATTTCCAATATCTAGTGGATAAAATAAATATTGTATTAAAAAGTTACTTAATGGAATATCGTTGATGATTATTACGGTAAAAAATAAAAATAATGATGAAACTGAACCAAAAATTAAGTAACTAAAAAATTTATTACTTTTTGGACTCAAAGTTATTTTATAAATAAAAATAAAAATAATTGTTAAAACTAATAAATAGGCTGATGGGATCTGTTTAGACAAAAAAGAGATAAATAAAAAAAAGGGGACAAAAAACCAGTAAATTGGCTTATTATTTTTAAAAGCTAAAACGGTAAATAAAACAGAAATTAATGAAAAAATAGCTCCGTGATGATCCATGAATGGTGTTCCGGCTGATGGATATGCTAAAATAGCTATCGATAATGAGTAAAAAAAACTATTAATCTTAGATAAACCAAGTTTGACTAAAAAATTATAAAAAATTACAGTTAAAATAAAATTAATAATTGCCGAATGAATAACGTAACTAAACCAATTAATTCCTAGTATTTTAAAAAAAAAAAAACTGAATATAATCTAAGACAGGACCTGTTATCGACCAATAATCCTTAAATGGGTGGAATCCATTGAATAATTTGTATCCAGCGTCATAAATTAAAAAACTATCAAGAGGTAAAACTCCTCGGTACCCATAATAAAAAGTAATTGATAGTGAAAAAATTGATAGAAATATAATTGTAATATTTTTTTTTATTTCAGATATGACTTTATTTAAGTTTTGTGTCAATTTTTTTTGCAGCATCAAATAATTCTTTTACGGCTTGAACAGATTTTTTAAAGTTAGCCATCTCTTCAGCAGTAAGTTCTAGTTCCACTATTTTTTCAACACCCTGAGAACCAATAATAACTGGCACACCAGCATAAATATCTTTGGTTCCATACTCACCATTTAAATAAACTGCACAAGGTAATTGTTTTTTCAAGTCTTTAAGATAACACTCCGCCATCTCGACACCTGAAGCAGCTGGTGCATAAAAAGCTGATCCTTTTTCAAGATATTTAACAATTTCCGCACCACCTTTTTTTGTTCTATCAACTATTTGATCTAATCTATCTTTAGATAACTTTCCGTCGTTGATTAAATCAATAATTTTTTTACCATTAATTTCCGTTGATCCAAGCATTGCCACCATGCTATCTCCATGTCCGCCTAGAACAAATGATTTAATTTTTCCAACAGGAATATTCAGTTCCTGAGACAAAAAATATATGAATCTCGAGGAGTCCAAAATACCAGCCATACCTACTACTTTGTTTTTAGGTAAACCTGAGTATTTTTGTAAGGCCATGACAATAACATCCAATGGATTTGTGATACATATAACAAAGGCATTTGGAGATGTTTTTTTAATCCCTTCGGCCACTTGTTTTATAATTTTAAGATTAATTCCTAATAGATCATCTCTTGTCATTCCAGGTTTTCTAGGAACACCAGCTGTAACAATTATCACATCTGAATTTTTTGTATCTTCGTAATTATCTGTTCCAGTTAAATTCACATTGAAACCTTCAACTGGTGATGATTGCGCTATATCCAATGCTTTTCCTTTAGCTATACCTGCAGCTACATCAAACAAAACAACATCAGCTAACTCTTTTATTGCAATTAAATGAGCCAAGGTTCCCCCAATTTGCCCTGCTCCTATTAAAGTAATTTTTTTTTTCATTGATTTATTATTCTCTAAATCATTTCATTGTTGGCATTACAAATTCTGGATCAGATCTCAAACCTGACGGCCATCTCGATGTAATAGTTTTTAATTTTGTATAAAATCTTACCCCTTCGGGACCATGCATATGTTGGTCTCCAAATAAAGATCTCTTCCAACCTCCAAAACTATGAAAAGCCATTGGCACTGGAATCGGTATATTAATGCCAACCATCCCGATCTTTGCTTTGTTGGAAAAAGTTCTCCCAGAGTCTCCGTCTCTTGTAAATATACTTACACCATTTCCAAATTCATGGTCATTAACTAATTGTAAAGCTTCATTAAAGTCTTTAGCTCTTACAACTGATAAAACAGGACCAAAAATTTCTTCTTTGTAAATCCTCATATTTTTTTTGACATGATCAAACAAACATCCACCTATATAGTAACCATTTTCATATCCTTGTAACTTAAATTTCCTGCCATCAACAACTAACTTAGCTCCTTCTTTTTCTCCAATGTCTACATAATTTTTTACCTTAGTAAGATGTTCTTTAGTTACTAACGGTCCCATTTCAGATTGCTTATCCATTCCCGGTCCGACTTTTAATGCTTCAACTTTTTTTGCTAAGGAGTCTACAAGTTTATCTCCAATTCCCCCCACTGCAACAGCAACTGATTGGGCCATACATCTCTCACCTGCCGAACCGTACGCTGCACCCATCAAACCGTTAACTGCTTGATCTAAATCACAATCCGGCATTACAACACAATGATTTTTTGCTCCACCAAGAGCTTGTACTCTTTTTTCATTTTTTGCACAGTTTTCATAAATATATTTAGCGATTGGTGTAGAGCCAACAAAGCTCATAGCAACCACATCTTTATTATTTATTAATGCATCTACAGCTTCTTTATCTCCGTTAACAATATTAAATACTCCATCTGGAAGACCGGCTTCTTTCAATAGTTCTGCTAGTCGCATGGAGCAAGAAGGATCTTTTTCAGATGGCTTTAAAACAAATGTGTTTCCACAAGCAATAGCCATAGGAAACATCCACATTGGAACCATTGCAGGAAAATTAAAAGGCGTGATCCCTGCACAAACTCCCAACGGTTGTCGTATAGACCAACTATCTACATTGGTCCCAACATTTTCTGTAAACTCTCCTTTAAGCATTTGAGGAATACCACAGGCATATTCAACTACCTCTAAACCTCTAGTTAATGAACCTTTTGCGTCTTCATAAACTTTACCGTGTTCAGAGACTATGATTTTTGTTAGTTCATCAGAATTTTTTTCAATTAATTCTTTAAATTTAAACATTATTCTAGCTCTTTGTAGGGGAGGTGTGTTTGCCCAAGGTTCAAAAGCCTCTTTTGCAATTTCAACTGCTTGGTTTACATCTTTTGATGAAGCAAGTTTGACCTCTGAACTTTGTTCTCCAGTCGCTGGATTGAATACTTTACCTGTTCTTTTGGAGTCTCCGCTGAATGACTTGCCTCCAACAAAGTGTTCAATAGTTTTCATGATGATATTGAATAAATAAGCTTTTAACTTGTTGCAAGCATTTTCTTGATAGATCCAATAGCTTTTG
>MDSW01123825.1_pt1 | contig 21451 bp, 10 predicted proteins | sample 811171 | NCBI WGS metagenome assembly MDSW01 (sample SAMN05326641, study PRJNA326480) | marine metagenome | isolation source: seawater | place: Atlantic Ocean: North West | collected 2012 | reverse complement strand
CACCAAGCCCGAGCTTAGAGTCCGTAGGATGCTGAGGGAGGCCGGGTACCCCGGCTACAGGCTACACTGGAGGATCGATGACGAGGACGGCAGGTACGTCTGCAGGCCGGACATCACATATCCCGGAAGGAGGCTTGCGATATTCGTCCACGGTTGCTTCTGGCACAGATGCCCAAAATGCAGCCTAGGGCTACCGAAGACGAACGTCGACTACTGGAGAGAAAAGTTCGAGAGGAATGTGGATCGAGACGAAAGAAAACAGACTTCACTGGAGGATCTTGGCTGGAGAGTCCAAACAATATGGGAGTGTGAAACTGAAGGGAGCACGAGCCAAATTCCTTCAATTCTGGCAGAACTCCTCTGATCGACGGATCTAAGGTCAGAATGTCCTACGAACGTAACGACTGGTGTCGTCATGGGGTTCAATGCAAGAGATATCGAGCTTGGGGAGATGCTCATTGAAAATGACGTCGTATACAGTATTCCCAGATATCAGAGGCCCTACTCATGGGGTAAAGAGGAGCATGGCAACCTTTGGGATGATCTCCTAGAAGCGTACTATGAAAAAACACCACTTTTCTTCGGATCTGTAATCCTCTATCAGGAAGAGGACAGCAATGAAATGCAGATCGTAGATGGTCAGCAGAGATTCACGACATTGACGATTCTCTTTGCGGCCATCAGAGACGAGCTTTTGTCACTGGGAAAGAGTGGTTTGATGGAAGCTACTAGTATTCAGAGTGATTTGATCGAGACAAGAGTAACATTCGGTGACAGGCGAAAGAAGCTGAGAGTCCAAGAGGGGGTGTCTGAATACTTCCTTCAACACTATCAGGAGATGGGAGTGGGAGCTAGTGATGACAGCTCAAAGATTCGATCGATAAAGAGGATGAAGTCTAGTTACGAGCATTTTAGGGCTTGTATTTCTCAACTAATTGGGAGGCTATCAGACAGTGAGGCCGCGGTGGAAAAACTCAAAGAATTAACTAGATCGATCAATAATACTCGTTTGATTCGAATCGTTGTTAGTGATTCAGACGAAGCGTACTCAATTTTCGAGACTGTTAACGCTCGTGGCTCCCCCTTGGCTCCATCCGATCTCATAAAAAATCATATTTTCAGAAATATTCGGGAGGATGGTGCTGGTGTAGATAGGGCGAAAGATCTCTGGGGCCAGATTACCTCTAATTTGACTGGTGATCCGAGCGACGCAGAAAAGCAATACGATCTAACTAAGTTCATCAGATACCATTGGATGTCGAAGTATGATTTCACAACAGTCAAAGAGTTGTATCCCAAAATCAAGAAGAGCGGGATTAATATGGACGAGTTTCTAGAGGACTTGGTCAAAGACTCGAATATCTTCGGAGACATGCTAAACTCCAGGTTGGGGCCCTATTTCTCAGATCCATCGATGTACAGGTACTACAAAGGGGCTGAGGCATCGCTAACCAACATCTCAGATATGAATGTGGATCAGAGCTACGTGTTCATTCTCAGCTTGCTCAGGAACACTCAGAGGTTACAGAAGCTCAAGGACGGGAACAGGCCACATGAGGCCTTGAAAATGATCGAGCTTTTCAACTTCGCATATCATGTCGTCTGTACGCTTCCAGCGAATCGGGTTGAGAGGCTTTACAGTGACTGCGCACGGACCCTTGAAAAGTCTTGTAATACCCCTAATTTACCCAAGAAGGCTGCTTTCGAGGCCCTCTATTCTAAGCTAGAAGAGCTTTGGCCTTCTGAGGAGTTGTTCGTGGAGAAATTCTCTGATCTCACTGTCAAGAAATCTTACAAGAGCAGATCCATGATACGCTACATATTCTCGCAACTGGAGCTCTATGACTCGACGGGTGAGATGGAGATAAGTAAGGAAATCACGATTGAGCACGTTCTTCCTCAGAAGCCAGATAAGTGGGGCCTGACGCAGAAAGAGGTCTCAGGATATGTGAATAGCATTGGCAATCTCGTGTTACTGTCGAGGCCCCTGAATGGAGGCGTGGGGAACAAACCACTGAAGGAGAAGCTGGCTGAAGGGCTTAGTGACTCCGAGCTGAAAATCACATCTGAGCTGGTTGATCTGATCAAATCGAGAGATGAAATCAGATGGGGGCGCAGAGATATAGAGGAAAGAGCCGTAGATCTAGCAAAGAGGGGTTACAGGGACATATGGTCAGTCTGAACTACCCACTAAGCTTCTTTGTTAGGCCTGGAAAGACTATGTTGGGCTTGGATAAGTCGGAGGCCTTCTCATTCGTGGTTCCCAAGAACTATGCGAGCAAGATCATGGAAGATGCGAATATGGGGAAAGGTGGAATTATTGGTATCACGATAGAAATGGATGGGAGGAGTTTTCCCGCGGAGTTCCGGTGGACGACACAAGACGGTTCTAAGCCTTACAAAAAGGGCATTTCTAGGAAATGGGGAGATGGAAGGAAGGTCCTATTCATCCAATTTGGGGCGAGGCGTTTCAAGCAGACGCAGGATGCAATTAGGGCGCTTCTCCCCAGATCCACGGAGAGGATACTAAGAGGGCAAAGGGCCGAGGGAGAGACGTTGCTGGTCCATATTGATGAGAGGCTTTTTGTCAGGTTTGATACGATTTGATATTCTACTTTCTGGGTGGTTTGAAGAAGTCGTCAGGGCCGGGGTATTTCTCTTTGTAGCCGTCGTTGACGAACTTGTTCCACTCTCTGAGGATTGCCATAATCTGCTTGGGTGACGCTTTATTTCTCTTGAAAGTCCTCATCACGCTATTGAAGAAGCTCCCGTTGTAGGCATCGCGATGGAGGTCTTTGTAGTAATGGTAACCATCCCACAACTTGTCCTCGCCAATATCCCTTAGATACTGCTCGACGTCCTCATCCTCGATCTCTTCAGCGCCTGTCATTCTTAGTTTCTCATGATTGTCCTCGTAACCTCTTGGCCGGGGCAGGTCAGCTAATCTCGAGGTGCAACGCGCACTCTTGGCCCATTCCAAAGGATTAGTGATGTCCTCGTCTGCCCTCCTGATGTCCTCATCGACAATACCAACAATTGCCTCTAAACAGGTTTTGACTTCCTTTGGAAGGCTCCCTCTCTTCCAAATTGACACTAGGTCAAGTCTCTTATCCGTGTAGCTCGAAAGGAGGCCGATCGTATGTGGCCATGTAGCCCCCCTGAGTCCTCCGAAATTCTTCCCAATATACTGGAAGAGGTGATCATAAATCATCCATAGTGCCGCTGATTGTTTGTGGTGGGTCTCTGCATCCCACCTCCCTCTAGCTATCCTTATCTGCAGCCTGTCATGATATGCCGCGAAAGCCTTCCCCCTTCCTGAGGCCCCCAATTCAGGCACTCCCCACCATGTGATCCAGCACTGCCCGAGTATAGATGGATCCATTATGTTGGAGGGGGGGAACCTAGCCTTCCTTCTTGCAAATTCCGTGGGGTCTGACATCTCCAGAGTGTCCAATTCTCCCCTCTTACGCTCATAGAACCAACCACTCCCATTCACATCAAAATCCTCTCTCAGGGATATTTTTTGGAGAGTCTCATGAGGGTCATCCATTATCATCCTGTCAACCGTACTGACGGTGTTCTGGGAGTTTGAGAATTTGCTGATTTCCGTTAGCATGAGTTTCCTAGTGCTAGCTAGATCGTGGTGGAGGACGATGAGCTTCAGTGGCACCGAAACATCAGATATATCGACGCCCTTCCTTTGAGCCCTGAAAATCGAAACAGAGGTCTGGCCCCCGTTAACAATGGAGACGTTTGACGCGGACCTGACACTGCCGCCACTCACATCTGCTCTCGTAGCAACCATGGTGATTCCATTATTGAAAGCCGCGAATCTCTTAGGGGCTTCTTTGATTGTTTTGGCGATGCCTCTGTTTATCGACTTCTCACCCAAAAATAGTCTGACATTTGTGTCCAAGAGCGCGTTTCCCATCTGATCGAAGAGTGCTGCGATAGTTGCTCCCTTCACGACACCCATGTAGATATCGTGATCCCCCTCCATGGAGGAGGCGAGGTGTACCTTGGGCATCCCACCCAGATGCTCGAAATCAGCTTCGCGATCGGTAATTTGGGAGCTTGATTCAAAGTTTTCGTAGTCATAGAAGTGTACTATCATTCCGTTGTAGTTCCTGAACTTCTTCCTATCCATTTTGCTAATTACCCCTGATGTAAATAGGTGTATATCGGTAGCCTCGTTAATGCTGGAGACATTTTTCCATGCCTTTCTGAACTGTTTCCTCAACGTCTTGAGATCGTCTCCATCCCTGATGGATGTGCGGGGGCTTCTCACGTCTTGGAGAAAGCTTTCAGCGAGAGCCAGGTGGTGTTCGATGAGTTCCTTCTTGACTTTCTGTCTGTAATGATCGACCTCAAGGCATATTGCGAGAGTGCACTCGCTGGCATCGTTACTAGCTGAGCCCCCTACGATGCCAAACTGATTGGGGGGCAACATGAACTCCATCTCGCTAGCCATCGAGCTGGCTCTGATCAGGGGTTCGAATGTATGATACAGAGCCGTTACTGGATTATCCCATCTCCCCTGCTGAAATGCGAGTGCCTCCTCAAAGTTGCCCATCTCATTCACCACTATCATCGTCTAGAATATCGTCAAGAGCGTCATCCAAAGCAAGCATTGTTATGGCGTGATACTTGTGAACTTTCAGGTCCAGCTCATGACCCCCTGAGATCATTGCCCCTCTGAGGATAAGGTGGTCGTCATGACCCCATTTGGCATCCTTACCGAGGCACGCTCTAATCTGGGTAGCCGGATGGCGATCCTGATTTTGAACGAGCCCCCACTCTTGGGCGTAGCTAAGCGCGAGATTCTGGGACCACGAGGAGAAGAGGAATATGTTTCCTGGGAAATGCTTGAGATTAGCATGGTCTATTTTGGCCCTCATAGGGTCTTGATGGTGTCGCTGTACGATGAACATCCTTCTCACTCGGTTGTTGGAACCAATTTGGGAGACGTTTATTCTGGGCTCATTCGCGAGCATACTGTGGATCTGTGGATATAGTTTCCTTTCGAACTCCCCTCTTCCGCTTGGTCCGGCCTCCTCCGACATAACCAAGGTGGAAAGTCTCTTCTGATCTATTTCACCACTCACGGGCCCGGCGGTCCCCCTTCTGAGAAGCGTCTTCAGCGCCCTAGTATACTTTTTGAGGAGTTTTTTCGCACTGCTTCTATCGATGGCCTCGGGCAGGTCATTTTGCCATATCTCATTGTCCATCAGTCTAGTGAGCCATGGTCCTGCTTCGTCCTCCCTTAGTGGGTTCAAGTACTGGGTTTCGATGTACTGACTCAGAAATTTGTTTATCTGGTCCTCATCGATATCTAGGTTGCCCATTACGGAATAGATCCCCGAAGTTCCACTCAGGCTCAGTTTCATTAGTCCTCTGAGGTCGCTCTCTGAATTCAGCATAGTTTGGAGGTTCTGAAGGGTGCTGGCCGTTGGGTCATCGGGGTATGCTGTGTAGAGTGTTAGCCTTCCCGTGTCCTCGTCGATCGCCAGATCCCAGGCTCTCGTGTTCATCCTTATCTCTGGCCCCATCTCGTCGAATATCGAGCATTTCCTTTTCTTGTGGTCCTGCTTCACGGGGACTGCTGTGATGTCCGAAACTAGGTTGGGGTCGTATTTCTTGATGATTGAATGTTCCCACATGCCTAGGACACATTGGAAGAAACCCCAGTTCTCACTGAGCCTTACCACTGGCCCGGGGGGTTTTACCCCATTATTCTCTAACGCCTCCTTGAGTGACTCGAAGTCAAATTTTCCGGCGTGCCTACCTCTGGCCTGCTCGGCTTCAAGCATATCAGAAACTCTGTTGTCCACTATCACTAGTCTGGCAGTCCTCTCTATCCCCCATCTTGTTGCGTCCTCAATACTTTCCTCGATTGATATGTGGAATACGTCTTTGGCGACCTGCTCGCTTGCAAAGATGTGACTTTTCTGAATCGATGACCTTCTTTTGTTGCTCCTGAATACCTCTTCCTCGGGGTCAAATTGGTGAATACTTCCCCTCTCGACTGCCTTCTTCTTGAGGAAGTGCTCCCATTTCTCACTTGCTGTGTCCAAATTCACCAACTCTGGAAGTACTGATTCCCACCCCTCCGCCTCCAAAACCAATAGTCCCTGATACAGGGAGTCAAATGGCTCCATCCGATTCGGCATTTGATCAAGCCATTTCTTTAGTGAGTCTTGTGAGTCGGCATTGATCTTCTCATCATTTAGAGACATTTTAGCTAGGAGTTCTTTGGCATCCTCGGTGTTCGTAATCCGTATCGATTTATCGAGGACCCGTGCAATGTGGTCATGATCACCAGGAGGCGCTTCTGTATCCCCAATGCTACCTGCCACTTTATCGAGGAATATAGTGATCCCTCTCATCAAAGATCTCTGGGCGGAATCACTCAGCGATTGGTCCCCAAACAGGATATCATGTGGGATATCTCCATCCTCGACCTCTAGCAGTCCCTCTTCGTTCACAGCGAGTTCTTCTTCTGTATCTGCTGGGTCTTCATAGGGGCATGGGATCCATGGTATTGAGTCTTGCTTGTTTACTCTTTTCAGCCCGAAGGAAGGAGTGTTTTCGCGGACATGATCGAATTCTTTATCGTCAGCAAACAAGTACCTTTCCTTATTTTCGTAGATGTTCTTCCGTTGGTCACCAAAAGGTAGGATCGTCGCCTGCCTTATGTCCCAAGATTGGCCCACTTTCACTCCCCTAGCGATGCTCAACCTCGGCCCGTCGGGTTTCCTGTTGTCGGATATATCTATGATGGTTGAAATCTCCTGCCTCCTAGTATCGTTCTCGATTTCCAGAGCTAGGTGACTGAGGCTCAGGTCTTGAATTAATACGGTAGTCCTCCTCGGGTCTAGTTCCCCCGATTTGGATCTAGGTTGGGGTTGGTGGACCTGTAGTGACCTGCCAGAAAGTGTTTTGTCTCGTTTTTTGAGGTTGTCCTTAAGACGATGGTTTACGAAGGTGGACTCGCAAGCGAGACCAAATCTGGGCTCATTGGGGTGGCTGGATATTTGGATAGGCTTACGCCGAACTTCGACATCTTCCGGCGGGCCGTTTATGCTTGGAATGTAAGCATGGCGTCTGGGTTCTGCATCATCTATCTCTGAGCCTGTTGTATAGATCAGTCTGGGCAGGGCATTCCATCCGAAGGAGTCTTTTGTCTGTTTTTCTGCAGGGGATATCAACAAAAGGTTACCAGACCTAGAGCTCTGCAGTCTTTTCCGATCGCTCGGAGTCCTCGTCTTTAGTCCGGAGAAATCACAGAAGATGTCGTATGCTTTATTCGGAACAAAAGGTGGCCTAGGTATGACGAAAACTGGCTTCGTACCGAAATCCGAATCCCTGAGAGTTCGAGCGTCGTGTGGCCAGACGATCGAGTTTGAGTGGTTCACAATCAGTCGCCTTTCGGAGTCATCATTGAGCCTGGGCTCGGACCATATCTTCGGGGGCTTTCGGTTCAGTGAAGACCATGCGACCAGTGACTCGACACACAGGCTGGGTGCATCTGATTGGGTTGTTTGTCTCTTGAGTAGGATAGGGAAAGTCCTATCCTTCCACTCACTTTCAAAAGTGTCTTCATCCTCACAATCAAGGCCATACTCGTGATTATCGGCGTGAATGTATCGCCAATCGGGGGCTGTGGCCTCACAGTAGAACCAGGAGGTATCTGCTTGATTGAGATCATATTGTATGCCCAGTTCAACGATCCTTTCCTCGGTCATCGATGAAGCCCCCGGGACTTCCACGTCACTGTAGTGACTAAGGAGAAGGTCTATCCATTTTCGCTCGATGGAAGGCCCGTCAGGCTCATCAGAAATTCTAGCGACGTATTTGCCTTTTTTTTCCTGCCAAACCCCCTCGTTGTCTGGGAGGTATGGCTTCACTTTCGATTCTTCTGGATCCATTATTTCAAATTTGATTGCTGGATCTTCTGTCTGGTAATCCTCCTCGATCATTTCCCAAAGACGGTTCAGGAGACCAAAGTATGGCATTTCTCCCTCTGAGATGATTATCTTGTCGGCATCTATCTCAGGAGCAAACCAATCTTGGTCACTGACCTTTGGGTATTCCTCAGTTAGTCTGTCCAGAAGCCCCGCCGCCTCAAGTTGAGTGAGTATCTTGGAGTCGGGGATCGGCGGACATGTCTCCAGGAATGCTGAGTCTTCTTTGGTTGCAATCTTGTAACCCTCTCCCTCGCTCACTACTGGCACATGATCCCAGAAGTCCACCCACTCCTGTTTGTTGATCCAATCCACGAGCCTCGTTTCTTCAGTTATCATGAGATCAGGGGGTATGGTCTGAATTCTACTCGGGTCGATAATCCTACCAGTAGAGTCGCAGTGTATCCCTCCCTCCTTGAAAATTTCAACATAGGATTTGGGTTTCCTCATTTGTGTACTTGGCCCGCTATGTTGGGATGTTCTATAGAGTATATTTACGAATGCTTGACTATTCATAGTAAATGAATTATGCAACATATTGTCGAATGGAGTTAGGGAATAAATGAGATGAATTTGGTCTTTGTAGGCCTCCTCTCCTGACATATATCCAGCTAGTAATGGGGCTGCCGATGAGATCGCTTGTTGTATAATCTTGGCATTGGCCTCTATTTCTTCAGGACCCGAGCTCGTCTTCTGTCGATTATGATCTAACCATAGTGGGGCATCAATAACCCAATTTGTCCTTGCATGAAGGGTTTTGTTTAGAGAATTTGAATTTGTGTGGTATTGTTGAGATGCATTTATCGGAGCTAGCCTGTGTAGCCATAGCCTTTCCTCAACTGGACTATCTAGGATAACTCCGAAACATATCCTCTTGTGCTCATACCAAGATCCAACTGTGACTTTCTCCCATGGATTGTCCTGCTCCTGATGCGTATTAAATAGGTCCTTTTTCTCATCAATGAAGGACTGTATCGCGGTTGTGATTTCGGGACTTTTCTTGATTTCCAACTCAACGCCAAGCATTTTTTCAGTGTGCTCTTTGGGTCCTCCTTGATTTCTGATCAAGAGTATCCTGTGGTCTTGATCATGGTGAAGCACATCGGCCTCATGAATTATTTCGGTCTCGTTATCGTCGTGGTCTTCAACCCTACACGTGACCGGATGAGGTCTGAATCGTGTCAAGGAGTTGAGTTCCTCTAATATCTCAGTAGAGCTTGGTTTTGGTTTGTTAGGGATCAGAAGTCTGAAGGTGAATGAGGTGGTTAGCTGTCTTTCCCTCATGCCTCGAGCGATCTCTCTTACATCTTCTTTCTCAATCTCAACGGAGTGATATCCGTCCGAATCTACCCTCCAAGATACCGAGATCTCCTCTTTCTCTGATACACATGAAACCCTCACCTCTTGGAAGAAGGTCACCCATCCCTTGAACCCTATTCCGAATTGTCCTTCTGAGTCCCAGCTACTATCCTTGGTTGTTGCCCCTAGATGGAATAGGCTCAGTAATTCGCCGTTTTTTTGTTCCTCAGAGGGTGGCCTGAACTGTATCCCATTATGTGATATTGTCATCGAACCATCCTCATCTATTTCAACCTCAAAAAGAAGTGGGGGCCCATCCCGTGGCCTGACATCGTATGCATTCTGGAACATTTCTCTAATGAACATGGGAATATCCATTTCTTGGTCTTGCGTACTAGTGAGTCTCTTCGCTGTCTCCCTAGGATTCATCCCAGAGGACTTCGCGAAGTTATCTATCTGCATCTTGAGCCAGAATTCAGATACCTTCAATGGGTTTTGAGTGATCCTGTAATCAGAATAATCTAATGTTCCGACCTTATGATCATGATAGAGGTCCCCATACCACTTAGGAAAGTCCCACCTTTCTGCTAACCTGTTGAAGTCCTCTCTGTGGTGTTGCTTTGTGGTCATTTTACCCCTCCCATAATCAATGCTGGGATCATTTCTGGTCTGATTGAGGATAATTCCTCGATCTCTTTCTCTCTCTGTCGGATGTGGCTCTCTAATGCGTCAGCCTTCTGTTTAAGATGGGGGCTTTCCTCCGGATTATCTTCGATCAAAGCTCTTATTGACGCGAGATGCTTAGAGTCATGTTCATTCCTACGACCCAATGCCTGTCTCCTTCTCTCAATCGTTACCTCCCCCACTGGGTCTTTCTCGGGCGGGGGGGGTTCTATCCTTGGGTGCTTTTGCAAAGCAATGAGCTGTCTGAGGGCCGAGTATAGGGAATCCCATGAATCTTGTTCATTGGCTGGATCATATTCTTTCCCAGTTTTTCGTCCTATCATCCTGATTCCGGGATCATCAAGGGAGATGGCTTCATTCTTGTCGGCTATCCCTAAGTTGATCATCAAGATGCATTCCTCTTTCAACTTGTAATCGGCAATCATTATTTCGGGTATTTGCCTAGTGTGATCGTTGGAATCTACGGGGGAAAATAGGGCTTTGACGCACCGAAGGGCGGAGGGAGAGGGTAGTACTTCGTCAGAGGGTGTTTCCCAAACGCATAGTCTCCGTAATCGCCCTTGGATCTTACTTTGGCTGGATATTGATGGGGATAGGTTTGTGGCAAGGGAGGAGTTGATGGTCTCCATATCTCTGAGGATTGAGATTGCTTGGCTACCTATTGGTATCTCTTTGTTCCATTGGCCCGCGATCTCGTATTCACCCCTGTCCAATATGGGACGAGGATCATCTACCGCCCCCATGAAATGAAGAAGCGTCGCCATACACGCCCTCTCAGCTTCCCTTAGTCTCCTTCCCGGCCATGCAGATACCGTTCCTTCGTGTAAAAATCTCTGTAGATCATTGGCTTCCTCTGACACCAGCTGGATACTGTTCAGGGACCCTTTCTGTGAGATCTCAACGGGGTCTCCATCTGGGATGTATTTCCTATCCTTGAGGCCGAGGACCTTGCATGCCTTTGTGTATCGTTTGTCGACCTCCCTCTCTAGTGTATCGTACAGAGGGATTTCTGACATCACCATGTGGACTATGGAGAATTCCTTGGTGATTCTTTCTCCATCTCTAATCCTTCTATCTAGCCTCCAAGCTCGTTGTTCCATCCTCTGAGGGTTTGGATGCAGGTCCCAGTGTAACATCAGGGTGGCCCATGGCATATCTAAGCCGACCTCCCCCGCAGAAGTGCAGATCAGGATAGGGTATGTCTGGTCCTTCATTGAGGCCTGTTTGCACCTGATTATCCGCCTCTTGGCTTCTTCGACATCGGTATTTCCTGTCAGAGATGTCTTTTCGATTCGAACGGTCCTGCCACCTATCTCGATAGTGTTTGGTATTCCGCCCGAATGCACGTCCTGTATCCAGTGCACGCTACCTCTGAAGTCCGTGAAGATCACGCACCCCCTCGCTGTTTCCCTTGTCCCGTCCTGAACCTTGGCCCCCTCCAGATCCTCCTTGATAAGATCAACCAATTCTGAGATTCTTCGATCTTCGATTCGCCTGACATCTCTCCACTCCATTTCACCTCCCGGGCTCCATTTTCCAGAGTACTGCTTCCTCGAGGTTTCCGGGTTTGTATATAGGGGATTCATACGATGAGAGACGATAGTTCTGGTGGATGTCTTTTGCTTTGGGTTCAATCCGGGGAACTCCTCGGACTTTTCGTCTGATCTTGTTACCTCCTCGAGGAAATTTCTGTGTTCCTTGCTCGGTGCCACTCTAAGTGATCTCTCGATCCGTGTTCTGAACTTGGACGAGGTTTCGTGGCTGAGATTGTCCCTAAGTGTCATACATAGGTGTCTTCCGAAGGGATGGAGTTCTCTGGAGATCGTTAGGGCGAGAGGGGGGTCGACAGTCATCTCCGATAGTTTGTTGGAGATCTTGGTTGCGTCGCCTTGAGTTATCGATGTCCAGTGATCTTTAGGCCACTCGCCATTTTCTAGCATACCGTGAATTGGTTCCAATATTTCTGACGGGCACTCCGCCTCCGGCTCTGACTCCCTGGCCCAGGCAGAGAGATTTCCCAGAGCTTTCATCCAATCGGGACTGGGTTGAACACCTAGGGGGATTACGCCCAGATATGTCTGCTCGGCGCCCAGTTGCTCCAGAATGCTGACTATCTCATCGGTGTCGGTATTTATCGGAGTGGCTGTGACTCCAATGGCATATTTCGACATATTACATGTATCTCTGATTGTCTTCTTAATGCTCGAAGCAGTAACAGTCTTTCCTTGAGACCTTAGCTCCCCCTCTATTTCCTCATCGCCCCCATCGAATGAGGACCTGCCTTGATGTGCCTCATCGACCACGACACATAACGGGCCATGTGAGGCTTGTATCTTCTCTCGTATTTCCTCCCAGTGTATCGTCCAGGAAAATTTTGAGACCACTATTACGTCATCTAGGTGAAGGTGGGGATCGAAATAACGGGCACTTGACAGCACCCTAACCCTCTCAGGGTCATCGTTGAATACAGCCTTCAGATGTTCCTCCCAATGTTCCTTCAATAGAGGGGGGCAGAGAACAATTATTGGGCCGGATGACTCAGGCTGGCAGGTCACCCACCTGACTGCCAAAGATGAGCTCAGGGTCTTGCCGGTGCCTCCCTCGTCCGCTATGAGGAGCCTCGTTCTGGGTTTGTCATCGTCACCCAAGAAGTGAAGCCAAGACGAGGATAGTACGTCTATAGGTATGAGCTGATGAGAATCTGGCCGGAATGTCGAGATATCTATCCCGTCTGCCAGCCTCCACCTCGGGAGGTTCGGGAGGATACGCCCCATCGCCAGAAGCCTTGAGGCCTGAGTTTGGTTGATTGCCTTTGTCTCTTGCCATAATCCTGCACATCGGTGTCTGGCCTTGATGTTCTGCCTGCCACTGTCTGTAGCCTCGACTGCTATAGACCTCATCACCCTAGGCGGTTTACCGACGCTCCTGAATGACACCTTCTCAAGGGATGGCCTATTCTGCATCTTATTGGGACCCCCCTAGATTTGCAACCATGGCATTTCTCAGTATCTTCGCTGAGGGGCCTCGGATCCTTACTCCGACCTCGAAGTTCCTGTCTGCGCCCCTTGATGTGAGGTTTGCTGACCCCACTACTGCTTCTTTGCTGTCTGCAATTATCACCTTGGCATGCAGGCTCTCCCTTCTGCCAGGGTCGTGAAGCTTTACTATGGCCCCTGACTTCCTCATCTTTGCCACCGCTGATTTTGCGCTTGGCCAGTCCATGGTCTGCTTCTCGTCAGCATGGACAGTGACTGTTACACTAGCGGGCTTGGAGCAAATCCTCTCGACTATCTTCTTGTCATCTATCATATACCCTACAATGATTAGTTCCCTCTCCGCTCTGTCGATAGTGTCGAGGAGTGCCTGTCTCATTATCAATACGCCCGATATTTCGATGGCGCCGTCGCTGGGCCCTACGAGGACTGTGACTAGATCGTTCTTCATTTTCTCACCCCAGTCCCGCTCCCTCGATGAGGAGAAGCCTGTCTAGAAACATATTACGATGCTCGCACGACGTCTCGGGGTTCAGGGTGCACGCGTAGCATCCTATCTGGTGAATTTCTCCCATCTTGGGGCTCTCTTTGCAGAGTGGGTCATTGGAACAGGTAGTCGCTGTCATGGATACTTTGTCAACAAAGGTCTGGATGTTCGGAAGAAGGGACACTAGGCCCCCGAGTGTGCCGTCCGTTCCGTCTGTAACACTGAGCACTATGGCACCAGACCAATTTCCATCTGCATCGGGTGACGCGTACACCCTCTCTCTAATTGCTGATGAAGAGTAGCCGGTTTCAGCTTGAATGGCCCTTATCATGTGGTGTGCTAGGGTATGCCACCATACGAATGTGGGATGTGCTTCTGCGAAGTACTCAGATGCCTTCTTCGGAGGTGGGGACCAGTCTTCATCTATCCTCCGAGCCGACGACGCGCTTCTGAATAAATTCCATGATATGGTCTCAGCTGGCTCTTCTAGCAATGATGCAGAAGTTACCTTCTCATGGCTTTCAATCCACTTTTTCCATCTCTGACCCATGGTTATCCGACTGTCTTCTTTGAAGTGGATGAGTATCCCCTCGCCCATTGACTCAGCGGCCGCATACCATGGCGTCCCGTGGTCATCATGAGATAGAGAGACCATGGTTGGGGCAGTGTCCGAGTCGGGGTCTATGGCGCCTCTGGTATAACCGATTAGGGCCGTGACGGATCTTAGTACTGAGATAGGCCTGATAACCAGATCTATATTGCCGAGAGAGGCTTCCTCGAATGATTCTTCCATCTTGAATATGCACCTTCCAGTGGATGGATCTTCCATTTCCTTTGGCAGATTATCGTGATCCATCATGGCTCTGAACTCAGCATTGTATGAGTCCCTCGTGGCTGACTTATTTTCGCTTGATGACAGTACATCCCAAACTCGATTGAATTCGCTTAGGCCGGATTTGGCTACCCTCATACAGAATTGAACAAGAGTGGGCCACTGGGATCGGGGAATATCCATCCTTTTCTCGCCATATATGTGAGTCAGGATTCTCTGGAGATCTGGGTCATCGGGCCTTTGGATTCCCACCATTGTGGACTCATCAAAGAGTTCTTGGAGTGTTTCTTCACAAGGGGAAATGCCACCAAATGTTTGGTCCACTGTCTTACCGTGCTCTATCCTCCTGCCATAGAACTTGAATGTCAATGTTTGAAGAGGGTCGTCTTGGGGAGTAGATATCACGCTCTGGGTAATCGATTGCCATAGTACGGTCGATTGTCTGAGGGTGACCTTTGTCGGGCTATCGCAGACTTCTTTGAGGCGAGGTTGTCCAGATCCCTCCTTCTCTGGTCTTCTGCCAAAGCATTTGTTGTGAGAATTGGAGATATCTGAAAGTGAGGCTGACCTTTTGCATTTAGGGCATGATACGGTAACGCCCCTCCTGCTGGAATCTCTCTCCGACCAAACTAGATAATCGGGCTGACAATCCGATGATCCATGCAACCTGTATGACCAATTGAGATCATCTAGATGTCCTTTCTCGCAGTACTGAACGAAACGTATGGCGCTTGAGTTATCGTTCTCGCATCTGGGACATTTTTTTTGGTTCCAGCTATCAAATAGTACTCCATCCTCATGCTCTGGGGGGTTGGTACAGAGTTTCCATCGGGGGAATGGGTTGGTGTCAATGATGTGTTTGCTCTCTGATCTGCCTATTTCGGCGTTGGATGGGATTCTGTGTAGCCTTGGTCTTTCCTCTGCATGAGATGGAGTCGGCATCTGATCAGACAGCCTTTTTTCGTATATCTCGAAGTAGGTAGGGAACTCCTTGTCGGGAACGTTACTCATGGGCCCTTTAATCGAGTCGAATGTCCTTACCACAACTGGCCCGTCGATTGTCTCTAAAGTAGCACCTGGTGCGTGATTCAGGAGTAGGTTCTTCACTCTGATCTGCTGTGTTTTGGCCATACTCAGGATCCCTCCCTAGTCTTTACGGCTACTGTTGAGTCGACAGTTCTCAATGAGCTAGGGGTTGGGTGATCTGGACCGAATGCGGCCTTATGGTTTTCCCGATCCTTGAGGTGCCTTTCCTCACCTAGAACGACGTTGGATTTATCTTTTTTCTGCCCATATCCGGCTTTCAGATACCAGTTCATTGGGGGGGCCTTAGGCTTTTTCGCTAGGTCCGATATAAGAGCCCATCTGTCGGTTCCTCTCTCCATTATTGTGTCGATTGCATTGGGGGGAGCGGGATCTATCCTTCTATTGGGAGTCTGTACCTTATTCCTTTTCTTCAATATCTTGATGAAATGATCGAACTCCACTGGCCTAGGGTCACCCAATGCAAATTCACCTGCAGAGTCGCTTGTCATCCATCTTTTGGTAGTAGCATTTCGAGTGTTCCTCAGCCAGGACACCATAAGGGGGCCACCGGCCTTTTCAACCACCGTGAGTGCGAAGGGCCTCACAGTGACCGGCTCCACGTTCTTGTGTATCTGAATGTGATAGGACAGGAACCTCTCATAGTGGTCCAGATCCCTTGGTCTCGACCCTCTGAGGTATGTAGCTACGAGTGCGCCGTTTTGTCTCCCAACTCTACCAGTGGCTTGTATGTACTGGGCGGGGGTCTTTGGTTGTCCGGCTACCACCATCAGGTTCAGCCTATCGACGTCGACTCCTGTTCCGAACATCGAGGTCGTTAGAAGGACGTCGATTGCCCCTGATTGTCCCCTCCTGATGGTCTCTAATTGATTCAAAATCGTGGGAAGGTCTGTGGATTCGCACCTACCTGATAGCTCCAATAATCCGCTCTGGTCAAGCACCCTGCGTTCATCTGCTTCCCGGGCCTTTCTCTGAAGAGTTCCCTTGACATCCTGTGTCATCAGTGCCCTCGCCCCGGAAAGCTCCCTGACTGCGTTGTAGTAACCCACCTTTGTCCAGTAGCGATCTCCCTCGGTCTGATTGGCTGAGTGGAGGAGCGTCGCATACAGATCTCTCTGGAAGCCAAGTCCGCTGGTCCCAATAGGGCAAAGTCCTGCATACAGCCTACCACTGTTCTCGCCAATTGAATGTGGCCTCTCGTCGTGCCTCTCCCTGATAACTCCCCTATCGTCCCAAGTTATGCCCTTGGGAGGGAAAAGTGCGACCTTTCTATCGAATAGGCACTGGACTTGATCGGATGCGGCACGAATTGTAGCAGTGGAGGCTACGTATTTAGGCCCGGATCCACCGGGAAGGCCTTCCTTGATGAGCTCTTCCAATACTGTCTCGTAGAATCCTACCATGCTGCCGAGGGGCCCTTCGATGAGATGTAGCTCGTCTTGAACTACTAGATCGGGGGGGTCTAGGCTACTTGGGAGGGCGACTGTTTTGAATCCGGGATCTGCAATATGTGATTCTGAGGCAGACCTTGAGGCGCCTGAGCGTATGAACCCATTGAGCTCATGATGGTGATCGACGTTGCCGAAAAGACCCCCTGCCCTGGGCTCGAAGGCTAGTCGAGCGAACTTGTCCACCGTGGCTATGACCAAGCTTGGTAGCTTGGAGTACACCTGTTCATCGGTAGTGTAAGCTGGGATTGGTACGCCTCGGCATAGAGAGCTGTGTCCAGAAATTAGCCTCCAACATGGGGGTACTTCGATCGGATATCCATCATCTCTGTAGGTGGGCCCGGAACTGAGCTTGCCGGATGACGCGTCGTAGCTCCTACCAGATGGGAGTCGCCCCTCCCAACAGACCTTGCTTCCATCTGGTTTTTTATTGAGCTCGCAATTAGGATTTGGGCAGTGTATTACATAGTCTATGTGAACAGGCCCTCGTCCCTTTTTTGTGACATAGAAGTATCCCGGACGGCTGGCCCTGATGCACGAGAGTTTCAATGTGCGGACTTTCTCGCGTGCCTTCTTCGCAATATTCTCCACAGATGACTCATGGACTCCATCCTCTAGTCGTACCTTCATAGAGACAGTGAAGAATCCGTTATCATGAGAGGTTTGCTTTATTTCCTCTATGCCTTCGATGCCAGATAGTGAATCTATGGTCTGCTCCGGAGAGATATCCGCTTCTACCACCCAGTGAACCTCTGCCTCCTTCTTGGGGTTCGAGGTGTCATTCTTTCTTGGGAAGGATAAGATCGTTTCACAGCAGGGGCAATTGAGTATTTGCGCGGGTTCAGCGGCCTTTGATGCCTGATCCTTAAGAAGTCCGTCCCCAGCAGAAAGGGATTCCATCGCAGTTATCCTTTTTGGGTCAAAATATGTGTTATCTTTGAACTTGTTTTTGATTTGTAGCACTGTATTTTTTCCGCTGGCATTGACTTGACCTAGTTTGTTAGGGGTTACTGCACCCCCAACCCATATCCCGATCCCAAAAGGCTGTACACCCCATGGGTTCGTTTCCCACTCGAGGTTTTCAGGCAACCACCCCTCCCCTTCTTCGCCCCCTGTTCGAAGGGCCTCCATCGCGGTTATGACGCCCAATGCTCTCCTAAACTGCTGAATGGTGAGGAGCCTGAGAGTGTATCTGGTCAGGACGTTTACCCCTTGCCAAGGAATTTCTTCAGAGGTGTTTGTAGAATCCAGTTGGGGGCGTATCCTCTTCAGGCAAATGAGGTATGAAATTAGCAGTAGGTAGGCCTCGGTCTTTCCACCACCTGTCGCGACCCACAAGAGGTCCAGGTCCTTCCTGTCAGAGCTCTTCCTGTTTGAAGTAGACTCTATCGAGGACAGGGCGAACGCGATCTGGAACTTCCTCCATTTGAAGCTCCTGTCTGGATTCCTCCATCTGTTTGAGACGAAGATTGCCTTGTTCGCCATGTTGAACGCTAGCCTCGCATCATCGTCTCTAGCGATCATCTCCAATCCCTTCTGCATTCTCTTCAATGACTTCCTCGCCAGTGTCTTCAGTTGCACACCTACCTCACTTGAGTCGAATGTTTCATTCACCCATCGTTCGTATCCTGATACCAGTGGTGTGAGGATTCTCCTTATCTCCTGGGATGTGGAGGCTTCGGCTAGTTCAGAGGCAAGTATCGGCTGTCTCCATTCTGGGATGTTCTCTGGCTCAGGATCCATGTCTGGTGCTGGGAGGTTCACGAGGGGGATGTACTCGGTCCTGATGTCCGGGGGATAGAGTCCCTCAGAGTCGTCTGAGAATGCCGGGTGATCGTTGTCTACCCAAAAGAAAGGGGGAGAGTCATGGGCGTCGGTGGAAACCTCTGACAGTTGACTCCTGAGGGCGTATCTCTCGTTCTCTGACATGTCTTGAGGGTCATGCTCCTTCCACATCGCCGAGCACAGGTGTCCTCTGGCGACCTGCCCTCTCCCTCTGTATAGCTCCTCATCGATCTGGTCTTCTGTAAGGTTCCCTATGGGAGGTGTCTTTTCCCCGCTCTCTGCTTGTTCTGTACCCTCGTTGAGTCTTATTCTGATCTCCGGTTGGAAAATCATTCTCTCACACCTGGTATCAAGCTCGAACTTCTCCTGCGCCTCAATCTGAGTAGTCAGCATCAGTGTGATCGTCCATAGATCGGTATCACTCTTCCTGCGTCTGACATAAAGGCGTGCCTCTGACTCTGCATCATCGCACAATGCGAGAATTTGTGGCTCTAGGGTGGACTTGGATATTGGACCGAGGTACACGCTTCCATGACCTCCCTCGTCCAATGCTCGAGATATTTCTGAGGAGGGGATAATCGCGCCCCTTGGCGATCTACAGTATTCTTCGCCAAGGAGGCGGTATCTGGCATAGCTTATCGCGACGTCGAAATGGGGCTCCCCCTCCGATCTGCATGTGAAGCTGATACCCATCGAAGGGGGGTATGCCTTCGGATCCAGACCAGGGCTGAAGATCGCGGCTTCCCTCGGGGCGTCGGTCCCTTCATCCCCAGACTTTGGCTCGAGCTCCTCATCGAAAGATTCCATATCCAATCTCCTTTCCGGAAGGGATTTTTCATTCCTTTCTGGAGGGGCCAAAATCCCGAGGGAGTATATGAGATCGGGCCTCTCACTCTTTGAGAGCCTCTCATCAGGCCCCCTGATCGGCCCTAGCAGATCCCTCCCCAAGCTATGGACCAGCCATGGACGCATGGCGTCTGAAAACTTGGTGAGGGTATGAATTATGCGGTGCCCCCCAATGGGATAACGTGGAAGGCGGTAAATCGATTGACGTTTTCTCGGGCTGTGGTGGATTGAGCTTGGGGCTTATCCAATCCGGGTTCAACGTAATCGGGGCGGTTGAATGGGACTCGAGTGCCAGTAGATCTTACCAGCATAATGTGGGAGGTCACGTCTTTGTCAGAGACATTACCAACTTCAGTCCGGAAGAAATGGAAAGGAAGCTAGTAGAAAGGGGCTCCTTCTCCATGAACGAGAGGCTCGCGCTGATTTCAGGAGGCCCTCCCTGCCCGGGATTCTCACTGATTGGAAGGTCGAAGATATCCAGCCTGATAGCGAGTGGCGAATGGGAGGGCTCTGATGCGAGGCACAGTTTCATTGATGATGAGAGGAACAAGCTGTTTCGTGAATTCGTCAAATATGTGGAGCACTTCAGGCCTAGGTTCTTTCTCATGGAGAACGTCAGTGGCATGACCTCGTACATGCGTGAGGGAGGAGGCTCGATTGTAGACATCATTGAGTCTGAGTTCAGGACGCTGGGATATGAAGTCAAGAGCAGTGTCCTTTCTGCCTCTGACTACGGGGTCCCCCAAGAGAGGAAGAGGATTATTTTCATTGGATGGTGTGAAGGAGAGCGGGAACCGGTCTGGCCTAAGGCAGTAGGCGTAAAGCTCAGTGCTTGGGATGCCATTTTGGACCTTCCTAAGGTTGACGAAGACACGGGGCTCTCTGAGGAGCCCGTGCTTGCCGATATAGAGGGGCTTTCCCTAGGTTCCTTCCAAAGGGAATACTTGGAGGGAGTCAGGGGAGATCCGGTACCTACCGGCCTGATATCCAAGGGAGTATCTCTTCACCATACAAGGCCGGTGAATCCTAGGGATAGGGGAATTTTCCCTCTTCTGAAGAGTGGGGAGGGAGGAGAGGCCCGGGTCCTGTACAAGGATCTTGATCCATCGGAAATCGTATTTCCGAAGCCATGGAGATGGGTGAAGTCGAGAAGTGTGGTATCTAATGGAAAGAAGGGTAGAGCGAGAAGGGAATACAAGTGGTACGACAGTTCGAAATTCGGTGACAAGATGAGGAGGATGCGCGGGGATTCCCCTGCCCACACCATTGTTGCCCACCTAGCTAAGGATGGGTATATGTTCATCCACCCGTATGAGAATAGGTCGATTACCGTCAGAGAGGCCGCTAGGTTCCAATCGTTTCCAGACTCATTCGACTTTAGCGCGGGAGGAGCTAATTCCATTACGAGCCAGTTCCGACAGGTGGGTAATGCTGTTCCACCGGTTCTGGCCAAGGTTTTGGGCAGATCAATAGTTGTCGCTATGGCAGAGTCTGGAACATACTGAGTATTGGCTCTAGGCTCTTTGGAATTGCTCTGATTTGCAATTTCTCGTTTTTCCTGTGGATTGCGATCAAACTACCCGTCCTTGCTAATTCTGAGAAGGTTTCTTTTCGTATCTTTAGTAGCCTAAGCTCTCTCTTGGAGTTATACCAAACAACCTCATTGTCTGTGACGCCTATCCTTGTTCCCTCGGAGTCATACCATGAAACTATGAGCTCGATTCTTGGGCTACCATCTGCACCTACGATCTCGGGGAACATCTCCGAAAACTGTCCAAGTGGGAGGTTCATGCCTGCCTGATGGCTTTTGCTAGAGGGCTTGAGCCATGAATGGTCATTTTTCGTGAGTCTCTTTATTCCCGCTTTGCCCATGCTAATACAATTCCTGGGTTCTTTCAGTTATTCATGGATCTTTGGGTAGGGCTAGTCATTATCAGTCAAGGCCCCCGATCTCTAGCTCCCATCGAGGAGCTTCATCGCGTCCTTGAACCCCTTGTCCTCCAGATGGGTCCTGTCCTCCAGCTTCTCCTTCTGGGAGTCCCCCTGCTCCCTCTCGTAGCTCACCACTT
>MDSW01206105.1_pt1 | contig 21454 bp, 23 predicted proteins | sample 811171 | NCBI WGS metagenome assembly MDSW01 (sample SAMN05326641, study PRJNA326480) | marine metagenome | isolation source: seawater | place: Atlantic Ocean: North West | collected 2012 | reverse complement strand
TTAGTTTCTTTTATAGCCTATCATTTATTTTTAAATACAATAATTATACTAGGAGCCATTGTTGGAATTTTTTATTTTTTAATTGATAAAATTAACTTGTTTAGAACTTAATTTATTTAAATTATGTACTCTATTTTTGAATTTTTTCATTTCTATTTCGAAATTAAATCTTGATCCAACTAATATTGATTTATATAACGGCAGCTTACCGTATTTATCTTTAAATGGCTTGAATATTACTGGTAATTCATTTTTTCTTAAACTATTTATATATCTAGTTGGACTTGAAAACTTCCAATTCTTATTTTGATGAATATGCAATGATATTGTTGATTTATTAGTTTCTTTACTTTTTATAAATTGATTTTTTCTATTTTCAATTGTCCTATTTAAAAATTGATTATTGAATAAATTTTTATTTATTTTTAATTTTTTTAGTGTTTGGTATCTGTAAACACTTAAATGTCCTGAGAAAGATAAATTTATTTTTTTTTGGATTTTCTTTTTAAAAACATTTGTTGGGAAAAAATAAGGAAAATCTATAGTTTTTTTTCTTGAGTAATTAATATAGTTCAATTTTATACCTGGATGGCTTGTCAATATAAAATCCCAATACTTCAGTGTCTCTTTTATCCCTAAAAATCTATCGTGAAAATACATAAATTTTCCTACATTGAATCTATAATCTCTTAGATCAATATCTTTGGTTAATCTAAATATATCAGCAATACTCTCGGCCTGAATTATATCTGAAGATAATTCATGAAGGAATTTATTTAATTTACCTGAATGTTTTTTACGAACTTCTAGATATTTTTTACCAAAAAGAAAAGCAAAAATTATTAAAAAAAATCTTATAGAAAACCTCAGTAATAAAAAAGTTACTATGAAAGGTCTTAGTATAAGTGATTTAAAAATAGCAGCCAAAAAATAAATGGGGTACAAATATTTCTTTAAAGTTTCGATAAATTTAATTTTTGTTTTTGTTTTTAAAGATCTGTAAATTCTAAATATTTGAAAAATATAATAAAAATTATTAAAATACTTAACATAAAATTTTTGTAACATTGATACTTTCTCATAGCTATTTAAAGTATAATAATTTTCACCAAGTATTTTGATTGGTGTTATAAATTCTGTTGCAACTAATACTTTTTTTCCTTTAAATTCTCTTAGATAATTTTGAATTTTTTTGTATTCAAAAAAGTTTGCAAAATTTTCTATAAAAACCGCAACGTCATAATTTTTTTTCCTCAAACTGTCAGTGAAAAATAGTTTATGTTTTTTTCCGAAAATAATTTTTAATTGATAAATAAAGTCAACTATACCAATGTTATCATGGTTACCAGTATAAATTAATATTTTTTTCACAATAAACCTATAATATTTATATCTTCTATTTAAGTAGTATTATTCCATTTCTATTTACAATATATACTTTTGTATAATTGCATAATATAAACTATTTTTATTATCAATATGAAAGTAAAAAAAATAATTAACGATGGAAAAAAAATAAAAAGAGAAATTTTCGAAAAATTCATCTCTATTAAAGAAGGGCATCCAGGCTCTATTTTATCAATTTTTGATGTAGTTAATTGTTTGTATTTAGGAAACTTTATCAAATGTAATAAAAATTCTAATTCGAATGATTACTTTATAATGAGTAAGGGGCATGCAGGGTCTGTACAATATCCTTATCTTATAAGGAAAGGCATTATTAAAAAAAAAGAGTGGTCTAAGTGGGGTAAAAACAAAAGCTCTTCATTGAGAATATTTCCTACTTATAAGATAAATGGTGTTGATGTAACTTCTGGGTCTTTAGGTCATGGTTTAGGTATCGCAGCCGGTATAGCAATATCAGATAGAAACAACAACATAAAAAAAAATATTTGGGTAATTATTAGTGAAGGAGAATTGTATGAAGGTTCAATCTGGGAAGCTTTATTATTTATAAATCATCACCAACTTCACCAAATAAAGATAATTATTGATCGTAATGATCTAATTATATTAGGAAATACTGAAGACTGTTTAAAATTAAACTCAATTAAAAAAAAAATTGATGGTTTTGGTTATAATTCAAAAATAATTGATGGTCATAATTACAATCAAATTTACAAAGGACTTAAATATTTAATAAAAGCAGATAATAAATGTAAAGTAATTATAGCTAATACTACTAAAGGAAAATCTGTTAGTTTTATGGAGAATAAAACTAATTGGCATTACTGGCAAAACCTGACTAAAATGAATGAAGAAAAACTTTTGAAGGAATTAAAATCTGATTAAATTAATAAATGGAAGACAAATATTTTTCAAGAGATAGTTTCATAAGTGAGATATATAGAAAAGCTTTAACTAATAAAAAAATTTTCTTTTTAAGTGCTGACTTTGGTGCTCCATCTTTAGATATTTTTAGAAAGAAATTGCCAAAGCAATTCTTGCATTTGGGTATAAGTGAACAAAATATGATCGATGTAGCTATAGGATTGGCATTAAAAAAAAATGTAGTTTTCAATTATGCCATGGCTCCTTTCATAATTGCTAGAGCCTGGGAACAGCATAAGATAAGCTCTACTATGAACTTACCTATGGTGAATTTAGTAGCAGGTATAGGGTATGGATATGCAAATGCTGGTCCAACTCATTATTCGAATGAAGATTTGGGTTTAGCAAATTTAATTGTAGGATCAAATATATATACAGTTTCAGATCCAATTCTATCATCAAAAATTGCTAAATATTTAGTAGAAACAAATAATATAAACTTTGTAAGAATTGAAAGAGAGCCTTTGAAGAATATTAATCATAGAACAAAACTTACTGATTTAAAGAATGGTTTCAGAATACTTTCTAGAGGAAATAAAGTTTGTGTTATTTCACATGGTTACATTCTTAATAAATTAAACTCTATTATTAATTCAGAGAAAAAATTCAAAGATAGAATTTTTTTAATAGATTTATTTCGATCTAAACCAATAAGTGACAAATTAAAAAAAATAATAAATAATCAAAAACGTGTCGTTAGCTTTGATGAACAATTTGAAATGTTTAATCTTTCAAATATTTTACTAAAATTCTTTAACAAAAATTCTATAAATGTTACTATTGACGAGATTTCACTTAAAGAAAAAATTGATTATGGAAATGATGGTAGAGAAAATATTCTGGATAGAAATAACTTATCTTCGAAAAAAATTATAAAATATTTAAATAAAATCATATGATAATTTTAATTTTATTTATCAAGAGCATTACAAAAAAAGTTTTTTAATTTAATTTGGAAATTTTTTGCTTGATAATCAATAATAGTTTTTTCACAGAATTTTTCATAATTTTTTAGTTCCTGCTCATAATTTAATAAGATATAATTGATTTTCTCTTCAGCTTCATTTTCATGAAATATATATTTCTCATTATCCAAATGATCTTTGACTAAAGGTTTTTGATTTAATAATAAGATTCTGTTTTTAATACAATAATAAGTTCTATTAGTAGATGAAAGATTTTGGAAGCTGCTTTTAAATAATCCAATTAAGATTTTTGATTTCTCAATGGCATTTTTTCTCTCTTTGTCATCAGCAAGATTTAATATTTTTAATTTAAATTTTTTTTTAAGTTCTACAAGAAAAGTTTCTCTATAATTATTTAATTGTCCAGTAAAAATTACATCAAACTCTTTTTTTATGTCAAATAAATTTTTCTTCATTATGTCTTTTTTTGAAAACAAATGAGGCAAAAATAAAAAATTTGAAAATTTTAAATCTTTGTAATTTTTTTTGTCATATGTGGAAATGAAGCCTTTATAATAGTTTAACGTTTTATAAAAAAAATCATATCTTTCTTTCCATTGTAAATCCTCATTTTTTAATTTTAAAAATTTAAAAATATCTAAATCAGGAAAATATTTATTTATTTTTTCTATAAAATTTTTTTCAGTAAGATAATTAAATATTTTAATTCTAATATTTAAACTTAGCAATTTATAAAAACTTTTAAAATATTCATTTCTATACTTATATCTATTTATTTCATGATTATTAAAAGTAAAAAATGATTTCGGTAAGTATGGGTTACTTGTTAATTCCTCAGTACATATTAAAATTTTATTTGAATTATTTTTTTTTAACTCACTTAAAACTTCATTATAATTATTTGGATGATGGCCTTCATAAATCAAATTTACACTATTTTCTTTAAAATTATTAGAAACTTCAACATTATAACTACAATCAAGCAATAATTCTTTTAACATTTCTATATTATCTTTTAATCCCAAGTAGCTGAAATGGCCTTTGAATGATATGTTTAATTTCATTTATAGTTAAAATTTAATTAATTAAATATTAATGTATATGCTTAATTTTATTATATTAGTTACAAAATGTTCAAATATTTTTTAAAAAAACTAAAAAGAAATAATAATAAAACATTATTGCCAAAAAGTTTAGAACAACTTCTTAAAGACAAAGGATCTGATAATGGGTGGTTAGGTTATACAAAATATTTAGATAGAGTTTGTAAGCCAATTAAGGATGAAAAATTCGATTTATTAGAGATTGGTATAGGTGGTCATAATTATTTATTTAAAGAGACTAGTATTCACGCTTGGTACGAATACTTTAAAAATGCAAATATTTATGGATTAGATTCATCTGACAAGAGTCAGTATAATAATGATAGAATTAGAACTATTAAAGGGCTGCAACAAGATAATAAAATTTTAAAAAAATTAACAAAAAAACTTAAAAATTTAAAAATTGTTATCGACGATGGGTCTCACATACCCGAGCATCAAATTACCACTTTTAAAAACTTATTTCCTGTTATTAAACCTGGTGGATTTTATGCAATATTAGATTTAGAATATAATTATTCTAAAACATACTCTGATACAAAAATTAATTCAAAAAAAAATATCGTAAATTTTTTTGGTTCATTAGTACATTATACCAATTCTGGAATTATATTTGATAATGAATTAGATGAGAAGAATAAATATGATTCTATTGCTAATATTGAATTTTCACACGGTATGATAATTATTGAAAAAAAAAAAACGTGAACCAAAACAAATAAAATATTTAAAATTATTGAACTTAAATAAAAAAAAGCATTTAGCACATACCAAAAGAGACCCTTCTGGTAAAATTAATTTAAGGAAAAATATTCATAAGCAAAATAATTTTATATCCAGAAATAAAGAAAATTTAAATAATTACAATATATTCATTAATGATGAGACAAGTTTTGTAGAAATGAAAATTAAAGATAGAATGATAATAAAAATAGATTTTCCTAAAGAAATAAATATAAAATATTATAAAATTTTACCTTCTGCATTTACACCAACGAGAGCACCTTCAAGATGGAAATATACCTGCTATGACAATAATAACTCTTCTTATTCAGAAAATATAAAAATCTCTAGTAATAGTTTATCACTTGATAAAATGTTTAAGATTAATTCAAAAAAAAAAATAAAGAGTATCTTATTTGAGTTTAACGAAAATTTTGAAAAAAATTTACAAAAGATAATTCGAATAAATAAGATAGAATTTTACTTTAATAAGAATGATGAGAGTAATATTTTTATTGATAATCATATAGATCAAAATTTTATTAGAAACTTTAATGTAAGTGTTTACAATAAATAATTAAAAAATTATTTACAGTATTAATTATAAAAAAAATGTGGTTGTCTTTCGTGCCACCACTGTTCGCCATAATTAAAAGTGGTGTCATCTTTTTTTATTAAGTATTTTGTATCAATTAAGGTTTTTTTAATATTTATTTTTCTAGATATTAATTGAGGTTTACATCCAATGGGAAAGTTTCCTAGTTTTTTTAAATCCTCAAATTTTTTTCGTGTAGCAAATTCAAAGACAAGAGAATATCTATCTTGTTCATCGTGACTTTTTTCATAATGACCTCTATGTAATCCATTAGTATCGAAAATTAAAATTTCATCATTTTGATTGTAAAGAGAGACAATATCATAATTATCTTCAACGTATTCATCCAAAAATCTACTAGCTTTTTGATGATTGTTTGGCCATGAGTTTATATGTGATGATAAAGCGTAGTATGTTGGTCTAATAGAATTTTTATTTATATTTTCTTTACCATTGAAATTAAAATACACTTTAATCCTATGACCAACTGCATCATGATGATAAGCAGAAGAACCAAACCTTGAATTACTCTGACTTCCTATTTTCATTAACTGAGCATATTGGAGGTAACTGTCTTCTCCCAAATAATTCCTTACTATTTTATTGATATTTTCTATTTCAAAAAGACTTACTAATTCTTCAATATGAATTGTTGGGTTTTCGATATAGTATATATCTTGGTCAGGTTTTTTATTATCGTTATTAATCTTTAAATCAAATAATCTTTTAATTTTATTAAAAATAATTGGACTATTTACATCTTTGAATTCATCACTTTTTAATTTTGTGAAACCATTACTAGCTAATTCTTGAAGGTTCACAGATTTATCATCATATTTTTTTTCAAATATTTTTTTTTTTATGGATAAATCATTCTGCCATACTATATAATTAACAATGTTAGACAAATCTGACGGGGGGCTTGTTGATTTAAAATTGCTGTCAAATGGGTCAATTTGATATTCTCTATAATCTGTGAATTTTATTATCTTAAGGAATTTTTTCTTCTCAAAAAATTTAAAAAACAATTTTTTTATCTTTAGTATAGAGATGTATAAATTTTTAAATATTTTGTGTTTCATTTGATAGGTAATTATTATTATTTTTTAGTATTTTTCAATATTTAATATATATATTTAGGTATTTAGTTTTTTATGCTTGAAATTGAAGAAATATACCCAAAGTTATTTTACCGAAACAAATTGTTTCCTAATATTTACTCAAAAGAAAAAAATAAAATTCTCATTTTTTCTCTTTCATATATTTGGATAAAATATTTAAGTTTATTGAGTACAGTATTTATCAAACAAAGTGCTCAAATAAAATTTGTTTGGTCACCATATTTTTATCATGATAATCAAGATCAAAAATTTAATCAAAATCAAATAGATAAACTTAAAAATTATTTCAAATATAAAATAAATAATTTTGATGCAATTGAATTAAATGAAATAATTGAAGAGGAAAAAGCTACTAATGAGGATTTAAAGTTCATAAAAAATCAATCAATAACAGATATAAGATTAATCAGAAGAAAAGTAAGAGTAAATATTGAAAATGAAGATAAAGATCTATTTAATTTAAGATATGAAATAAATCTTAAAACTTTTAAAAAGATGAAATTTTTTTTGAAAAAAAACTACTTTGATCGTGTAATTATTCCTGCTGGAGCATCATTTGAATGGGCTATTGTAGCTAAAATTTGTAAAGATCTCAAAATACAATATAGAACTTTAGAAAGTTTTTTTGGAAGATACGATGATCAAATCTGTACTTCATTAAATGAAACCTGCATTAATTGGGATACTAATCAAATTTCAAAAGAATGGGAAAATAAATATCCCCATATTTTAGATAAAAAAACAGAAAACCATTTTAAAATAATACGTAATAATTTTAATTCAAAAGATGACGAGCATTCAATGCAATTAAAAACTGAGGACAAAAATGAGGATTATTTAAGAAATAAATACAAAATTAATAAAAATGAAATTGTATGTCTTGTTTTGCCAAGTTTTTCATATGAAAAACACTATAGGCTAAAAAGATATTGCTTTAAAGATCACACTGATTGGATATTAAAAACTATAAATTATTTAATTGATAAAAAAGTTAAAATTATTTTTAAATGTCATCCTATTCCTTATGACCCTGATGGAGATAAATTAAATTTTAAATCTGGAGATGAAAACTCTGAATATATAATCAAAAAATATTTCCCTAATAAACCAAAGAACTTAATTGTAATATATAATGAGGATAAAATTAGTATTGAGTCAATTATGAAAATTTCTGATTTTGGTGTTAGCTACTTTTCTACATCAGCTCAAGAATTGGCCTGGCAAGGAAAAAAGTCTATCGTATGTGCTAATATTCATTTTGCAGAAAAAAAGTTTGTTGAAACAGCAAAAAATGAAAGTGAATATTTTAATTTTATAGACACTTGCTTAATCTCTAAATCGAATTGCAAGTTATCGAAAGAATTACAAAATAAATCAAAAGTATATGCTGATGTATGGTATAGAATTAAACCATGGAGAATTCCTTGGAATATTCTTAGAGGAAGATATAGATATGATATTTTTCCACATTCTAAAATATTAAAATTAGATTTTCATTTTTCTCTTTATGCAAGAAATTTTGAAAAATTATTTAAAAATGAAAAAGATTGCACCAATGATTATGAAAAATTAATTAATTTTCTTGAATATTTAAAATTAAATATAAAAAATAAAAAATATAAAAGAGTTTTTTATATTGAAAATAATTTTCTAATTAAATACTTAATTAAAAATTTACTTAATAATACTTCTACTCTTTTAATCAAAAATATTTTATTTCTAATTAAATTTTATTTAATGAAATTTTTTTACCTTTTTAAAAAAATCTAGAATTTTTTAAATAATAATTAAGAGTATTAAAATCTTCATAATTATCTATATTAACTGAGTTCTTGAGTTTTGATATCATTCCATAGCTTTTTAAAAAAAATCTTTTTTTATTTTTTCTAAATATATTTCTTCTATAGATAAACAAACATCCAGACGGCTCATAAAGATTTAAAATATCTTGTGATCTGGTTCCAGGAGGGGAATAGGGATGCCACCGGCCGTTTTTCGATCTTTTACCAGTAAATAATTCTAACTTTTTAAGATGTATTAAAGAGTTAAAATTTTTATATTTTCTTAAAATTTTAATACCACTTGAAACCATATCAAATGATCTTATAGGCGATGTAGGTTGTAACAAAATGATAAATTCATACAAAAAATTTTTGTCCTCTAGTTCTAAAGTATGATTTATAACACTTTCCATATTAGCTTTTGCATCAGAATATTTTTTAGGTCGCATAATAAATTTTATTTTTTCTTTTACTGCAATTTTTTTAATATTTTTACAATCACTAGAAATGCAAACATCAAAATTTAATAACTTACTAATTTTTTTTGCATATTTTATTGTCCAAAATATTAGTGGTTTATTTTTGACTTTAAAAAGATTTTTATTAGCCACTCTTTGTGAACCTTTTCTAGCTGGAATTAGAATTAGGGAGTTCATTAAATTTTCATAATTTTATTCTTATTTTTTGATGATATTCTTATTTTTTCAATTATTTGCATTGTATGATAAGCCGTTTCCTCATTACATATATTACTCGATTTATTATTTAATTTTTTAAAAAAATTATTTAATTGAATATGATAAATTGTATCAAAATCAAATTTAAATTTTTTTATAAACCAATTTTTAGAATTTATTTTAAATATCTTAACTTCATTTCGCTTCAAGTCGCCAATTAATACTGCTTTTGATCCAATAATTTTAAAATATCTTTCTTCATCAAATTGTAATAGATCAAGATGTATTTGAGCGTCAACTCCATTCTGAAAATGAATATTAGCTATGGTTAAATCATCACTAGTAATTTTTAAATTTGATATGGTTTGAACTTTTCCAGACACACTTTTTGCTTTACCAAAGAAAAATTGTAAATAATTTATTTCATGACTAGTATCTAACAATGCTCCACCTCCTTGGGATTTACTTGACATATAAAATTTTTTATAATCTTCCCATGGATGCCAAAAAGGAAGATAAAATCCACTTTCAGCCCTTGCGAATAGAACCTTTCCTAAACTTTTATTTTTTAATATTTTTTTTACATAGGTTATTACAGGATGATTTATTAACATGTATCCAACAACAACTTTTTTTTTTTGTTGATTTTATTTTATTCAAAATTTCTCTACACTTATCTATCTTTGATGAAAGCGGTTTTTCGATATAAAAGTGTGGGTTTGAATATTTAAGTACCTTCAAGATTGTATTATTATGTAAATTTGTTGGGCTACAAATGTAAACCACATCAGAATGTCTCACGGCTTCTGCAAAATTATCTGTAATTAAAAAATTTTCAAATTTTTTTTTTAATAATGATATTTTTTCTCTATTAAATTCATATGCTTTTATTTGTTTAATTTTATATTTATCTTTAAATAAAATTAAATTTTTAAAATGTCTTTGCCCGATGGAGCCCATTCCAATGATACTTACAATCATCCTAATTCCTTAATAATTTATAAAAGGTTTTTAAAAAAAAATTTTCTTTATGATTTTTAAGAAAATACTTTTTTATAAATTTATTTTTAAAAAATTTTTTTTCAAATAACTTATTTATTTCTATATCAGAATTTTTAATATTTGATAATTGAAAAATATTCTTTTGATCGACTAATGGCAAATTTTCACTTCCTACTTTTTTTTTAATAAAACTTAATATTTTTTTTCTAAATGTTAAAAATATTATTTTACATGAAATTATTTCTTTTGAGAAAGTTGCTGAAAAAAGAATATCATAACTCATTGTCGAAAAACAATTTATTAAAGTCAAATTTTTGTTCAATACTTTATTTAAATTTTCTCTTTTGATGATTTTGATATTTTTCTTATGATAAAACTTCTTAAACTTTTTTTCAACTGGATGTGGTAGATAGTATATATTGTGGAAATTAAGGATTCTTTTTTTTTTTAAAAATTTATAATAAAAATTTATACCTGGAATATATTCAGGCTGCCCAATAATTAATAAAGTTTTTTTTTTATTTTTTCTGAAATTAAATAAAGATTCCTTTTTAAGATATTTTGGTAATCCAGAAATAATTATTTTTGAATTAATTTTTTTTTTAGTTAATTTTTTTGCTTTTCTATCAGCGACTAATAAGTATTTTGGATAATTTTTTTTATCAAAATTTCCAATATTTCCCCAAAAATCTTGTATAACTAAAGAGTTTATTTTTTCCTCATTTGCGATTTTAATAATTCTATAATCTAACGATTGATATCTTTCTGATAAACCAGCTATAACTAAATCAATTTTGTTTAATTTAATCAAATTCTTAATGACCTGATAGTTTTTTTGATCAATGTTTTTGATAAATAAATTTTGGTAAATTAATTTTTTCTCAATCTTATTTTTAAATAAGTTATTACAAATAAATACTGATTTATTTTTATCTAACAATTTTTTTTTATTAAGCGTTCTAATTAAATACAAATTTTGCTCAAAACTCCCAAAATCCTCCGCACAAAATAAAATTTTTAACTTCTTATTCATTTAAAAATTTTTTAAGAAAAACTATCCCATCTAAACCACTTTTTTCAGGATGAAATTGACATCCAAAAATATTATTTTTTTTAATTGAAGCAGGAATAGTATTAGACCCGTAATTAATATATCCAGTTTGACAAGTTTTATCATTAAGTACTAATTTGTAAGAATGTACAAAATAAAAATAGTTTTGTTTATTACTAAAATATTTCTTTTTAAAAACTACTTTTCTCCAACCAATATTGGGTACTTTATTTTTTTTACTGCTAATTATTTTTTTCACATAACCATCTATTAAACCTAGCCCTCTTGTTTTTTTTATTTCCAAGCTAAATTTTGTTAATAACTGCAAACCTATACAAACTCCAAGTAAGGGAACCCCTTTATTTGCTTCTTCAATTATCAACTTATCTAATCTTTTTTTTTGTAGTAATTTTTTGCAATCAGGAAAACTTCCTACTCCCGGAAGGATTATTTTAGTGTTTTCAATTAGATCTTTTGGTTTTTTAACTATGTTACACTTAAAATTTAAATGCTCAATACTTTTAGATATACTAAAAATATTACCAACTCCATAATCAATTAAATTAATGTAATTTTTTTTCAATTTAATATCTAATATCTAAGTGCTTGTTTTTAAAATAATTCTTCAATTCTAATATTTTTAACTTATCAAAATGAATTGATGATGATAATGCAACCCCATCAATACACCAATTCTTTGAAATTTTTTCAATGTCTTCCATTTTTCCACATCCACCATTAGCAATTAATGGTAAATCAACATACCTAGACAATTTAGTGTATAGTTCATAATCGAAACCTTTTTCAGTTCCTTCTCTATCAACAGAGGTAACTAATAATTCACCAACACCTTGCTTTTGAACTATTTCAGCCCATCTCATAACATCTATGCCAGTGTTTTCTTTACCATTTGAAATATATACTTCCCATGTTTGATTAATTTCATTTTTTTTTTGCCTCAATATAAGAAACTACACTCTGAGAACCAAGTGTTTCAGATATTTTTTTTAATATTGAAGGTTTTTTCACTGCTGCAGTATTTATAGCAATTTTATCTGCACCAGACTTTAAAATTTTTTTTGCTTGATCAAGATTTTTTATTCCACCACCTACTGTTACAGGAACTCTGATTTTTTCACATGCCATTTCAAGAAAATTTTTCACAAATCTTTTATTAAATAAACTCGATACAGCGTCTATATAAAAAATTTCGTCTATATTTTCATTATAATATTTTAATGCATAATCTTTTGCATAACCGACTTTTCTTAAACCTTCAAAATTAATACTTTTTATTAAATATTGATCCTTAATATCCAATCTAGAAATAAATCTAAAATTCTTTCTCTTTTTCATTTAGAAATTTTAGTTCTTAAAAACCATTTATTTTTCTTTAAATACCAAATATGTGGTGATCTATAGTTATCAGCTAAATTATTTAAATATTTTCTATCAAATTTTGGTTCTTCGAAATAACTCTTAAATTTTTTCATCATATCGTCATTGACAGATAAGTAATCAAAAATTTCTTTTTCAAACCTTTTGGGAAATTCTATATCATATTTTTTAATTAAATTAATTCCCTCTTTTCTGTTTATATCACCTGATCTAATCTCTTGTGCAGCATCATAAGTTGCTCGGCCAATTCCAAATTTAATTCCAGTGGTATAATAGTGAAGATCGTCTATTTTATCGTCAATACTATTGTATTTTGAATATGTTCCGGGTGTCCTTTCTGGTGATATTTTAAAATTACTATTTTTTACAGCATAATAATAACAATCTTGTGGATGCCATTTTAGATAGTATCCTAAATAGTGTACTTCAATTTTGTCTTTAATAATATCATTCTCCTCATCTGGTAAATAAGTTTTTAATTCTTTTGGTGATATTTTAAATTTATTGATTAAATCTTTATATTTATATCCCGCCAAGTAAATATCCTCTAATTTATTATATGTAAAAAACTTAGAACTTCTTGTAGGTGTAAGGGCTGTACTCATGGGATTACCATATTCAGCTTCATTCTCACCATAAAAAACCAACTTAATTCCAAATTTTCTTGCGATTTTTGGTCCAATAAATTTTTGGCCCAAAATAAAAGGCTGAAATGGATGAAAAATTTTCTCTACTGATAATCTTGTTAGAAGTCTATGAATTATCCCATTAGGTGTTACTAAAATATTATCAAACCCGGAATGAATCCATGATTGAAAGTTTTTAAATCCCCAGTCTGTATACATATTCGGTGCCCAAGTAACAGTTAAAGGATTCATTCCATATTTATATTTTAAGATATGAGCAGCATAAAAACTATCTTTTCCACCCGAACCTGGGACTAAACAATCATATCCTGCAGAATTATTTCTGTATTTTTCACATAATTTAACAAGTTCTTTTTCTCTTTTCTTCCAATTTATAATTCTATTTTTTTTTTCAGCAAACAAACAAGCATCACAGACATTATTTTTATTAAACTTAATGTATTCTTTATTTTTGTTTTTATTTTTAAACTCGACTGTAGATGATGGTCTTTGATTTGAAATTACACATTTCTGACAATATAAAATTTTTCTTGGCAATCCATACTTGATTTGTGGTTTTTTTAAATTTTCTCTAAAAAGTTTCAAATTCAATTTTTTTGGATATTTTACAATGTAATTAGACATAATTAGCTGAAATTTTAATTTATCCTTTGTAACATTTTTAATTGATCTTTTGTACCTAGGTCATACCAATTTTCATAAAACGGAAAAGCTATTACTTTTTTATTTTTTTTTATAAATTTAATTATTAACTCATTCATATCTAGATAATTATTAGATCTTAAAAAATTTAAACTTTTTGTTTTTAAGACATAAATTCCTGAATTAATGATTATGTCCTTCTTGGGTTTTTCTTGAATATTTTCAATATTAATACCCTTTAAGTTAATTTCTCCATATTGACTTTCTGTAACATATTTTTTTATTGCAATTGTTAAATCTGCTTTATTATTAATATGATAATCCAATAAATTTTTATAATTTATTTCACTTACAACGTCACAGTTTGTTAAAAGAAAATTTTTATCAACAATTTTTTTTCTTAATAAAAATAATGAGCCAGCTGTTCCAAGTGGTTTTTTTTCCTCTATGTAATTTACTTTTATATCGAATTTTTTACCATCCTTAAAATATTTTTTTATCAAATTTTTTTTATAGAAAGTTGTTAATATAAAATTATTAAATCCAAAATTTTTAATGTTTTGAATAACTGTTGAAAGCATAGGTTTTTTTTTTTATTAAAACTAAGGCCTTTGGAAGACTAGAAGTTAAAGGTCTTAATCGTTTTCCTAAGCCGCCTGACATAATTACTACTGGCGTCTTCAAATTCTGAATTTGAATTTTATCTCTTGAAAATATTCCTATTACCTTCTTATTATTAATGATTGGAGCCTGATCTATACTTTTGGATTTAAGTTTCTTTAAAGAAGTTTCTATATTGAAATTTTTTTTTAAAGTAAAAGGCTTTCTATTGTATATATATTTAATTTCTGTATCTAATTTTTTTCCTTTTAACAAAGCTCTCCTTATGTCACCATCATTAACCACACCTTTAAAATTTTTTTTTTGATCAACAACTATACAAATCTTATTTTGAGATTTAGTTAAGCTTTTTAAAGCATCAAAGATTTTTTGATCTAACTTGATAAAAGTTTTATTAAAATTTAAATTAATAAAGTTTTTATTTTTTAATGTCATAAAAATCTTTTTTTAAATTATATTCAAAGTTAATTATTTTTTTTGCAATTTTTATTGGAGTATCTTTTCTTAAAAATGGACTCTTTGTTTTAAAATTCTTTTTTTTAACTTTATTGTATGCTTTCTGAATTGATTTAAAACTATAATCACTATTAACTATATTTTTAGACAAAATACGACCCCTTTGTCTGGTGCCTATATTTATTGTACGTGTGCCAAAGCTAGGTGTTTCTAGAACACCACTTGAGGAATTGCCTACAACCAAATATGCCAATTTCATCAATGAAATATAGGCTAAATTTCCTAAAGATTGAAAATAATATACCTTTTTTTTCTTTAAAAATTTTGAAATTTCTTTTTTGATAACATGATTTTCATTATCAAAGTTTGAACCTGTAATAATTATTGTCATATCACTAAGTGAATTTAGGAATTTTAATAAGTTTTTTATTTGAAATTTTGATTTATTTTTCTCTAAGGTTACAGGGTGAAATGTTACTAGAATTATCTTTTTTTTAAATTTAATTTTAAATATTTTTTCTAATTTAGTTTTTGTCAAAAGCTTAGATTTTAAAATATTATGAGCTCCTAAGCCACCATAATTAAAAATTGATTTTGGATTTTCTCCTAATTGAATTAATCTTTTTTTATATTTATCATGAATAGGAAAATGTAAATGTGATAATTTTGTAATTGCATGTCTAATTGAATCATCAAATGCACCTTGTGTTATTTCGCCACCATGAATATGTGCGACAGGGATTCTAAAGGACATCGCTGCTAACGCACTGCCTAATAGTTCATATCTATCTCCTAAAATAACCAATACACCTGGTCTCAATTTCTTTATTACATCAGCAGTTAATTTAATTGATTCAGCTATATATAGGCTGGTGTTTGAGTCATTAAAACTTTTTTTTAATAATTTTTTTTTTACGACTTTGTTTATTTTATTTTTTTTTATTTCAGAATAAGTCTTACCAAAGCCACTTGAAAGGTGTGAACCTGTAACCATTAATGAGGTTTTTTTACTCAATTTTTGTGTCTCCAAAATTACATTTTTCAATAAACCAAAGTCAGCTCTTGAACTTGAAACAAATAAAATTTTTTTCATCACTTAATTTATAAATTCATCTTTTCTAAAATTTTTTCTACTAATTTTTCCTAAATACTTTTTGATTTTGAACGGTGAAACACCAGTGCCGGGTCTTTTGCTAGTAATATTTTTTATACTTAAAATATCCCCCTTCTTAATATTAACTTTAGCAACTAAAGATTTCCTTACTAAAAGTTTTGTTTTTAATTCTCCTTTAGTAATTATTTTAGATTTTGATCCCAGAATTTTTTCAGTGTCTCTTATTAAATTGATCATTGTTTTCAACTCCTGAGGTTCTAGACTTGCTTTGTGATCTGGTCCCTTTAATTTTTTTGACAGTGTAAAATGTTTTTCAACAACCTTGCAACCCAAAGAAACAGCTATTGAAGGTGTAATTATACTGGAGGAATGGTCTGAATATCCAACTTTATAACCAAATCTTTTTAATACTTTGATAAAATTAAGATTTAAATCTTTTAAATTTGCTGGATAGTCTGAGGTACAATGCAGAATTGTAATTTTTTTTTTCTTATTTCCCAATGCTTTAAGAGCTTGCTTAATCTCGTTAATGGTTGCCATTCCAGTTGAGAGTAAAATTTTTTTATTTAATTTTGATATTTTTTTAAGAAATGGAAGATTTGTTATTTCCCCAGATGGTACTTTAATATAATCAAGATTAAGCTTGTTTAAAAAATTTAAACTTTTTAGATCAAATGCTGTACTTAAAAATTTAATTTTTTTCTTTTTAGAAAATTTTATTAGTTCTTTATGACTGTTTTCAGATAATTGATATTTTTTTAACATTGAATATTGTGAAATATTACTTTTAATATTTTTTTTTTGATAACTAGCTATCTTTGTTTTTTTTAAAATTAGATGGTCAACATCAAACGTCTGAAATTTTACATAATCTGCACCTGATTTAGAAGCTATGTTTATTAATTTTTTTGCAATATTAATATCTCCATTATGATTAACTCCAGCTTCAGCAATAACGATTGTTCTATTTTGTTTGAAATTCAAATTTAATTCCTTTTAAATTTATATAAACACTCTCATAACCTTTATACGTAAAGGCTTTTAATTTTTTTAATATATTTTTTTTTGAATCATATAATTTGATTTCCCTTGCTAATTCAAATTCTTTTTTCGTATAAGGCTTTTTTTTCCATCTTAATTTATTATTATCATTTATTTTTTTTTTAATGATATCTTCTACAAATTTTTTTGCCTGCTTAAAAATATTATTATGTGTCAATTTAATTAATTTTTCCAAATTTATTTTTTCACGAGATATTTTGAATTTCTTAACATTAATGATTTGACCACTATCATATTTTTCATTCATTAAATGAATGGTGGACCCATAAAAATTTACCTCATCTAACAATGCAAAATTATAACATCCAAAACCAGGGTATTCAGGAGGGCCAGGATGAAAGTTAAACGAATTTAATCGTATATTGCTTCTTACTCTTTTATTTATATATTTAGGATTTAAAAAAGAAATTAGATAATCATATTTTTTTGAGATATTAATTTTTTTTTTTTATTGGTATCTATGTAATCAAAATTTATTTTTTTTGATTTAAGATAACCTATAAAATCTCTCGATACTTTATGTTTACAATTTGTTATTATTAGAAATTTCATAAAATTTTTTTATATAGTTACAAATTTTATCAACATCTGAGTTCGATAGATTATCTTCAGATGGTAAGCACAAGCAGCTGTTATAAAATTTTTCTGCATTTACAATTTTAAAATTTTGAAATCTTTTAATATGATTTTGCAAATGTACAGGGCGCCAAATCCTTCTAGTCTCAATTTTTTTTTTTAATAAAAATAAACTAAGATTGTATATTTTTTTTAGACTGAAATTTTTAAAAAATATTATATTTATCCAATAATTTGTTCTATATTTTGGATCATAAGGTAAAATTTTAATATTTTTTGAATTTTTAAAATTGAATAAGTATCTTTGATGGATTTTTTTTCTAAGATTAATTTTTTTTTTTAATTTTGTTAATTGAGATATTCCTAATGCAGCACTAATACCATTCATTTTATAGTTATATCCACATTCATTGTGTATATAATTAAAACTATCATTTTTGGCTTGATTTGCTAAAAACTGAGCCTTTTCATAGAATGTTCTATTATTTGTAATTATTGCCCCTCCTGAGCCTGTAGTAATAATCTTATTAGCATTGAATGAAAGACATCCGATATCACCTATACTTCCGCAATGTTGATATTTCACTTTTTTAATATACGAACCTACTGCTTCAGCAGCATCTTCTAAAATTGAAATATTTCTTTTTTTACAAATTTTTTTTAAATTATAAAAATTACAACTTCTACCCCACATGTGAGTAACAATTATTACTTTAATAGTTTTATTTGTTTTTTTATTTATGGTTTTTTTATTTTTAAATATTGTATTTTTTTTAAGAAAATTTATCACATCCTGTATTTTTAAATTGTGATTTTCATCTACATCAAAAATTATTGGTTTGGCCCCTAAATAAATTATAGGATTTACTGTTGCAATAAATGTTAATGAAGGAACTATTACTTCAGTATTTTTATCTACTCCAAGAATTTTTAAACCCAAATGTATAGCTGAGGTACCAGAATTAAGTGCTACAGAGTATTTTGTTTCACAGAGATTTGAAATTTTCTTTTCAAATATATTTATTGATTTTGATGAAGTTGAAATCCATCCGCTTTTGAGAACCTTGTCAATTGATTTGATATCTTGTATATCGATATGAGGAATAGATAATTTCATACTACTTAGTATAATATTCTTTATACCACATAACAGTTTCTTTTAACCCTTTTTCAAAATTATGTTTAATTTTAGAATATCTAAGACTACGTTTCATATCTGGCTTTCTTTTTTCAGGAGAATTAAATTTTTTAATATTTGAAGATATCAATTTTTTTTTTGAGTTAAGTATTTTTTTAATTTTTTGAGCTAGATCTATTATAGAAATTTCATTATCAGGTGATCCAATATTAAAAGTGCTATTTCTTGAATTTTTGCTATGAGAAATTCTTAAAATTAAATCAATAGCAAAATTAATATCACAAAATGTTCTTTTATGTTTTGCATTTTGAATAATAATCTTATTTTTTGAATATTGTAAAATTTTTTTTGTTAATTGAGGAATTACATGTCTGAATCCCATTTGTGGACCAAATATATTATGAGGCCTAAAAATTACAAAATTTAACCCAGAATAATTCATCAAATATTCACCAACAACTTTTGATAAAAGATAAGATGTTCTAGGATTAAAATCTTTGGAAATTAGAAAATCTATATTTTCTGGTGTAGGATATTTCACAAGTTTACTTTTTAAACTATAAGCATAAACTTCGCTTGTTGATGCAAAACAAATTTTCTTTAATTTTTTCTGTTTCTTTGAAAAATTAATTAAACTTATTGTGCTTAAAATATTTTCTTTTAATGTAGTGTAAGGATTATCTATTACATTTTTAACACCTAAAACAGCTGCAAAGTGAAATATGTAATCAAAATCGTAAATCTTTAAACTAGATATATGGTTTAAATCTTTTTTTATTAACTTTACTTTTTTATTTTTTAATACATTTGACAATTTTTTATTTTCAGAATTATTTATTAAGCTATCAATAATATAAACTTTATTTCTGTAATTCTTCAATAATTCCTTTGTTAATTTAAGTCCTATAAAACCTGCACCACCTGTAATTAAATATTTCATTTGTTTTTTGAACCTATAAAGTAACTTTCATAATATTTGCTCTTTAAAATTTTCTCTCGTTTCTTAATATTTAAAGTGTGATTTAAATCAAATATTATAGAATTTTTTTTATATGGAATATTTATATTATTAAATAATTGATGCTTAACTAAATGAACATAAATATCATAATTATTTAAATTTTTTTTATTAACACTATAGTTGTTTATATAATCCCAATATCCAACAACCGGATCATAAAAATTTAATTTGCAACGCAACTTTTTGAAAAAATCAAATACAGTTTCTGCAGGAGAATATCTTGTATCATTAGTATCTTCTCTATAGCTAACTCCAATTAATAAAACCTTTTTATCAATTATTTTCATTTTAAACTTACTTCTTATTTCTGACATTATATCAAAAGTCATATTTTGATTTACTTCTGTAGCTTTAATTGTTAATGGAAAATTAAATTTTTCACCCATGAGTTGACTTGAAGATGCTTTAGCAAAAAGTGGGTCTTTTGTTAAACAATAACCACCAACGCCTATTCCTGATCGCATTATATTATTATGAGTTTTTCTTTGTCTAATACATTTCAATATTTTTTCTAAGTCCATTTGATTTTTTGAACAAAATTTTCTCCATTCTTCAATGAAAGCAATATTTGTAGCTCTATAACTATTTTCAATTATTTTACATGTCTCTGATTCAGTTGGTGTGTCAAACTCTACAATTTTATTAGATCTAATCTTGAAAACATTTTTCAATATTCTTTTAGCATGTTTAAGAGATTTTTTATTTTTTGACCCTATTACCCTTTGAACTTCTTTCATTGAAAAGTAATAATCTTTTCCAGGTGTAATTCTTTCAAATGAATGACAAAGATAATAATTTTGAATTCCTCGTTTTTCTAAATTTTTTTTGATTATAGGCTCTATGATTTTATCTGTGGTTCCAGGAGGTAATGTAGTTTGTATTATTATTAAACAATTATCCTTAATTTTTTTTGAAATTATTTCTATATTTTTAACAAAATCTTTTAATTTAGCTTGATTTTTAACAAAATTGTAATCACAGTTTGAACAAACAAAAATTGCATCAGCATCGCTATACTCATTAATGTCTGTTGTTGCCTTAATTCTTTTATCTTTAATTAATTTTGAATAAAACTTTAAAAAATTTATATCATCGACAATTCTAGGATTGTTTTTTGAATTTATTTTTTTTAGGATTTTGCGGCCTTTATAGGAATTTTTTTCTATTCCAATAACGTCGTACAGGTATTTGTTTCCTTTTTTTGCACCTGCACAAAAAGTCATCATGGCTAAACCAACATAGCCAAGTCCTTGAATTACAATTTTCTTCATATTGTAAGGATAATTTATAATTAGATAGAAAACCAACTATAATAAAACTTTAAAAAAAGACATATAATTTTGAATAAATCAAACTAAAATTTTTTTCAGTGCATAAATTAAGCCAATTGAGCTATTAGTACTGGTCAGCTGCACGCATTACTGCGCTTCCACACCCAGCCTATCAACGTGGTGGTCTACCACGGCTCT
>MDSW01149777.1_pt1 | contig 21462 bp, 24 predicted proteins | sample 811171 | NCBI WGS metagenome assembly MDSW01 (sample SAMN05326641, study PRJNA326480) | marine metagenome | isolation source: seawater | place: Atlantic Ocean: North West | collected 2012 | reverse complement strand
TGCGGCCCACAAGGAACACAAGGCTCATGCGGTCCATTAGGTATATGCGGTCCACAAGGTTCACAAGGTGCATGCGGAACACCGGGTTCATGCGGCCCACAAGGAACACAAGGTTCATGTGGTCCATTAGGTATATGCGGTCCACAAGGTTCACAAGGCTCGTGTGGACCATCAGGGGTGGTAGGAGTACAAGGTTTACAAGGATCATGTGGCCTACAAGGTTCATGCGGACCCCAAGGATCACAAGGAACCATAGGTAATCCAGGCTCATGCGGTCCATTAGGTATATGCGGCCCACAAGGAACACAAGGTTCATGTGGTGCTAAAGGTTTACAAGGCGATGAGGGAACACCGGGTTCATGCGGACCATTAGGTCAATGCGGACCACAAGGTACACAAGGAACACAAGGTTCATGCGGTCCATTAGGACAATGCGGACCTCAAGGAACACAAGGAACACAAGGTTCATGTGGCCCATCAGGCTTACAAGGAACACAAGGTTCATGCGGTCCACAAGGATCACAAGGAACACAAGGTTCATGCGGTCCATTAGGTATATGTGGCCCTCAAGGTGTCCAAGGTTCATGCGGCCTTAAAGGTGATCAAGGATTACAAGGACAAGACGGAACACAAGGTTCATGCGGTCCATTAGGTTCATGCGGTCCACAAGGTTCACAAGGCTCATGCGGTCCATTAGGTATACAAGGCTCATGCGGTCCATTAGGCCAATGCGGTCCAAAAGGTGACAAAGGGGATATAGGTATAGGACTACAAGGTTCATGCGGTCCTCAAGGCCAATGCGGACCACAAGGTTCACAAGGCTCATGCGGTCCATTAGGCCAATGTGGTCCTGCAGGGTCACAAGGAGAGCTAGGACCTTCAGGGTTACAAGGAACTGCTGGTTCATGCGGTCCTCAAGGCCAATGCGGACCACAAGGAGCACACGGTTCATGCGGTCCTTTAGGTATACAAGGTTCATGTGGTGCTAAAGGGTTACAAGGAACTGCTGGTTCATGCGGTCCTCAAGGTGCACAAGGTGGACAAGGAACTGCTGGATCAGACGGTTCATGCGGTCCTATTGGAATAACAGGTTCATGTGGTCCTAAAGGTGATCAAGGAAATGCTGGAAGTGCCGGTTCATGCGGTCCTATAGGTAATCAAGGAAATGCTGGAAGTGCCGGTTCATGCGGTCCTATAGGTACACAAGGCTCATGCGGTCCTCAAGGTAATCAAGGAGCACCTGGAACACAAGGTGCTTGTGGTACTCCTAATCACAAAGGGATACGTTATAGATATAAGTACAATACTACTAGTGGGCAAGGAGTCTTTAACATGCTAGATAAAGACGACACTGCTACAACAAACCCTAAACTATGTGCTAAATTTATAGTATTTGTACAAGATTTAGATGGAACTCTAAACAGTAAATTTTTAGAAGATTTAGTTGATAATGCAAGTCCTAAGTCTGGAGCTGTTTTTTCCGTTAGGTTTGTTCAACCTTCTAATGATAATACAAGTCACGCAACTTATAACTTTACATATAAAGTACTTGGAACAACTACAGTTTCTGCAGTAGAGCATGTTACAGTCAGATATATTGGAGGAAGCGCAACTAACTTAGTAGTTGCAAGTAATGATGAAGCTCACATTTCATTAGAAAGTGTTCAAGAGACATTTGTAAGTAATACTGATGACGAATCTCTAAATCTATTACAATTACAAGGCGCATGCGGCGCCAATGTTGGACCTCGACTTGACTTTGATGTTGATAAAAGTGGTGCATGTGGTGTACAGAACATTGCACGTGTTAAGGCAAGATCAGCTTGGAGTGATGAACCATATATGACTCTAGATTTAGCACCTAGTGCCGGAGCAGCTCCTGTAAATAAATTAGATATTAAAAATGACAGAGTTCAACCTCAAACTGCATTTATTTTTAATGACAAACAAATAAAGTTAACTGGAGCAACTCTTTCTTTTGATGCTAACAATGTACTTAGATTTAACCCTACAAGTATATCCGCAGATAATACATTTACAGCGGTAACTACAACTAATGCTATAGACCACCAAATTTATTGGTTGAGTAATGAGTCAGCTTACAATGTAATTTTTACTCATGATACGTCTGCTAATATGCACACAGCTAGCAAAGCTAATAAAATAATTCCTCCTGGAGGAACTATGTGTCTTCAAGTAGATGGGAGTGATGTAAGAGAATGGCCTGACACCCGTAGAACTATGGTTTGGCACCAATCAGGGTCTTGGTCTTGCAGTAGTTTAAATGCTTATTATACAGGGTGGTGAGATTACTATAGACGGAACACTAAAATCTCTTCTATAACTGGAACAACTGATACTAATATATCTTCGTGGCATGCACATAGATATTCAAGAATTGTCCCGCAGGCTGCAACATTAGTAGACTTTAGAGCTAGTTTAGAATGGTCTGGAGCTGACGGTGACTTAGAGCTAGATATTTGGAAAATTTCGGTTCAAACAGATACAGGAAGTACCTTAACAAATAGGACATTAGACCACATAGGACAGATAGCACTTTCAGACCCAAGTGATACTACATATATGAAGTCAGCTACGGTATGCGCATCGCTTGATGCTACAGCAAAAGTTTTTGCAGCAAACGAAGCCTTTATGTTTACAGTTAAAAGAACCAGTGGAAGTGATGGTCTTCAGTATTATATTAACGCAGCATTTACATTTGAATTACATTAGGAGATTAAAATATGTCAAACATAGAGAAACCAGATTGAGAAACTAAAGACAGTGATGAACAAAATAGAGAAGCTGAGGGAGTATTTGAAAACCCAACTCTAGGTGATTTTAATACTTCACGACTTGATAAAGCTATTAAACAGTTATATGAAAAAGTTAGAGAAGGTATAGACGCTATAAATACTAACACAAGTAAAACAGGAATAACTACATCTCAAGCAAACGCTATAACAGCTAATACGGCTAAAACAGGAATAACTACATCTCAAGCAAATGCTATAACAGCTAACACAGCAAAGACAGGAATAACAAATGCACAAGCTACTGCTATTACTGCCAGTACAACTAGAGGAAATACTTATTATGCTACCCAAGTATTAAATTATTCTAATAACAGCTCGACAAAAGTATGCTTGTTACCAGTAAAAGGACCCTTTGAAGCAATTAGACATATAATAGATTCTACAGCACCCTTTGATGCAACTATTTTTGATACATGTGGTTTTTCCGCTCCAAGAAACGGAGAAATTACTAGAGTAGTATGGGACGCTACAGCACCTATGCAAGCAAGCGGTAAAGTGGTTTTCACTAAATGAGTAGTAGCACAAGGTAGCCAAAAAGCAAGTATAGAGGGACAGTGAACAGTAGCTATGGGAGGTAAAGGGCAAGCTGCCAATGTTGGCTACACCATGGATTTGACAAAACTATCTGCAGATTCTGGAAATTCATCGTTAAAAGCAGAATACAAATATATGTTCGGATTACAATTCCCAGACGCTCCAGACGATGTTACGGTCACTATGGAGTTTAAATACAGTCTATAGTCTATTTGACTAACGAGCACAAACAAGGTATATTAAAGCATGGAATTAAAAAGAGAATTATCATTAAAAGAGTTTGAAACCTTAGCCAAAATAAAGGAAAGGTTTAAAAATTTTGTCGCCCTGAGTTTACATAAAAAAGGAAAAAGTACTCATCCAATGAATATTGTAGATGTGCCTGGCGTACAAACAGCTGAAGAAGTTATTTTTAAAACTAAGGATAAATTATAATGGCTAGAAAAGCTGGAGACATAGGCTCACCTACTACAGGAAATATTAGTTTAGACATAAAGTATATTTTTATAAACTTTCTACAACAATTTTTTGCCAACCACTCTACATTTACTTGAAACTCTGATTTAAAATTAACTAAAATTGTTATAGCTGATAAGAACGCTGTTGAACTAGAAATAGTTGAAAAACGTCCAGCTATCATATGTGCTAGAGGATCAATGGCGTGAACTAACGCTAACCCAGGACAAGTAGGCCAAGAAAGTAATTTTATATCTGATTTAACTTTAGCAGGCCGTGTAGATACCGCAGATCGACAACGAAATATGACATTTACAGACTTACTATCTGCAAGTGTTACTTTACATGTACTATCTAAAAGCGGCATTCAAGCTGAACAGATCGCTAGTGATGTATTTCAAACATTAACTGTATATAAAAAAGAATTAAGACAAAAAGGTGTTCATAAGGTAGTTGGATTAAGTTATGGAGAAGAACAAAATTTAAAAACAAGTGCTAATATTGAATATGCATCTGTGCCAATAGCTGTTAGTTTTTTAACACAAAAAACTTTACGTAGAGGTGAAATAGCTAATAATTGTACAGTATTTATTACCCCAAGTGGCGGAACAGCAGTTCAGCAATATGAAGGAATTAATTATATTGTTAGAAATAATGGAACTCAAATTGTATTTGAATATGCTCCTGCAGCAGGCTCTACTGTCACTGTAAAATATGTAGATGCTAATTCGTATAGTACTGTTGAAGCTACGTTACTTCCAGCAGGCGGAACCGTCGATGGAGTAGAAAAGGTCTTTACAATCCCAAGTAATGGTAGTATATTAGGGTATTACAGCCTTCTTAAAGCAATTAAGGTTGCAGACACAACACCAGTAACTGAAACAATAAATCCATCAGGTAATTTAGATCCTGCAATTTCAGGAACTTGGATATACGAGGGGACTAATTCTTAATGACTAAAGCAGCATATATAATGGAAAAGTTAGCTAAAAAGAAACAAGAGCGTACTGAAACACCTCTTAAAGGTAAGACTGTTTATAAAGCTGGAGATGAAAGTACTGAAAAGAAAAAAATAGTAGATCAAATTGCTAAACAGCACACTGTTAAAGATTGGAAGAAAAAACATATTACTGATGATTGGAAAAACTCTACTGTAACTGCAGACACTACATTTACCCCTTATGGAGGTATCCAAAGTGTAAGACATAAGGTTAAAAGAGATACGTGAGCACCATCAATGTTTGATCCAGAGTATCAAACAGTTCGTGATAGGGATGAAGGTCTTATGAATATTGAAACTCATAATGATTTAGTTAGACGAGATCCTAACCCTCCTGTAGATAATTTATTCCCACCTGAAGGACTAAGTAAGAAAAAAATGATTAAAAATATGAAAAAAACTAGTGGTTTAATCATGTGGGATGCTTTTGATGATGAAATGAATAAAGAGGCAAGTGTAAAAGCTGTCGTCAAAGCTGTTAAACGAGTAGCTAAAATGTTTAATAAAAAGAACAGAAAGAAAGCTCAATCTTGGGCTAAGAAAAAATCTTTAGGAGGAAAGTTTACAACTAAAGGTAAACCTAAAGGTAAAAGAGGTAGACCTAAAAAATCAAAATTAAATGTAGCTCAAAAAGCTGTAGGTAAATTAACTTATCAAGGTAAGAAATGGTTTAAAAATCCTATTAAAGCTGCCAAAGATGATATATTTGCAAATAGATATAGAAAAGTTAATCCTAAAAAAGTAAAAGGTGGAAAATATAAAACAATTTTTGGAAATAAAAGAAAAGTAGTTGGCTATAAAGGTAAAAACCCATATATTAAAAAGACAAAGGGTGGACAAGCTTTAGGAATGTCGTTTTCTGTACCAGGATTTGCTGCAATGGAAGCTGGGTTAGGTGATAGAAAGACTAGTAGCGGTAAAGATAGAGGATTAGCACGTAGAACTATGAGTGGATTAGCACAAGGTATAGCCTTTAAAGCAACACCAATATTAGCAATGACTGGGCTTGCTGGATCAGAAATAAACAAAGCTCGAAAGCAAAAAAAGATAGATACTCAAAATACTGCATTAGCTGCAGGTAAAGCTATAGGTAGTCAATTTGTGTAATGAACAATAAATACTTGACAATTACAGTTATGTCAAGTATTATATAATCATGAAATTATATTATAAATACTCAAGCAAGGGGGACGAATAAATGGCGTATGTAAAACCAGGTGTAGAAGTTACTCAAGTACAAGAGTCTTCTACCCCAATATTAACAGCTCCAACACTAACAGCGACTGTAGTAGGGTGTCCTTACTATTGGCATGACGTTGATAGTGATGAAGCAGTAGTAGCCACTACATATTCTGGGGCATCTCAGGATGTACTATTAAGTAGTTTAAATGCAACATACAATTCAATTGATGCTGCTGATGAAGATTTAGTTGTTGTAGATTTATTAGCTACAGCCGGCGACGCTGCAGGAGAAATAAAACATTTAGTAAAAGGTACAGATTTTAGTGTAACAAACGCAGAGAATAAGATTACAGTAAACGGAAGTATAAAAATTGGAACAGCAGATGTTACTAAAGGAGAAATTAGAGTTGGGTTTAGATGTCATAAAACTGACTCAGAAGATATCTTTCATACTTTTGACAGCTTACAAGCAATTAGAGACGAATTAGGTAAAGTAGTTACATGGAATCCCCTTGCATATGCAACCCATCTTTGCCAAGTAAACTCTAACTCTGTTGTAAGTGCATACGGAGCTACAAATGTAGATGACTCTGGAACACTAGAACAGTTAGGTTTACAAGATACTTATGCTTTAGCATTTATAGATGATGATGTTAGTGCTGCTACAATTGGAAATCACTGTACAACATATTCAAGCGCTACTAATAAAAAAGAAAGAATAGCTTTCATTAATAAAAAGATTGCTTGGTCAAATACAGATTGGAGTGCATCTTCTACTGATAGAGCTAATACAGCTGCTGCAATCAGAGACGGTAATTCTGGATTAGCAAATAAAAGACTATTTACTATTCACCCAGATGTAGCTTATGTCCAAGAAACTAGACATATATCAACAACAAAGCCTGCTTTTGTAACAGCTTCCTTTGCTACTGAGTCGTCAGTTAATTTTACAACTAATAAAGCACTATGTAGATTAGCTGTATCAACAACTGCAAATGGAGTTAAATATCAGGCAGGCACATTAATTGATGACACTGTTTGGGCTAATTTAAATGCTCAAGGTTTTCATAGTATTACTGTTAAAGCTCCAGTACCAGGATCATATTACTGTGCAGCAACAGCAGGATTATTAATAGCACAAACACCAGAGCAACCAATGACTAATCTACCTGTAGGTGGTTTAGATGAAACTTGGGGTTCTCAAGACTTCTTTACTGAAGCTAACTTGAATACTATGGCTCAAGGTGGAACATACATAATGACACAAGATACAAAAACTGGTCCAATCTATTCTAGACATCAAACTAGTACAGATATATCAAGTGTCGCAAAAAGAGAGTTAAACATTACGAAATCATTAGACTTTGCGGCTAAATTTATTAGAAGCGGTCTTAAGCCTTATATTGGTAGAAATGTAATTAGTCCTGCATTCTTAAAACTTTTAGAATCAGTTCTTGTTAGTCAAGGACTATTCTTAGTTAGAGATGGAGTTCTAAATGATTTCAAAGTTGCAAGTGTTAAACAAGATGCTTCATCACCGGATACAATCAATGTTGAAGTAAATGTGTTAGTTAAGTATCCAGTTAATTACATTAAAATTAAATTAGTATTCTAATAGGAGGAAGAAAAAATGCCAGGAATTTTTCAAGATTGGAAATTTAAAGAAGGCCATGTACAATCCGTACCTGAAGGTGGAGATTTTCTATCATCAGAATCGTGCGTAATTTGTGCTGGTCCTAATACAATTCCAGAAACGATACAAAATGTAGTACCGATAGGTTTAGTACAAAACGCAACTGTTACCCAGAATAAACAAATTCAACAATTATATGAGATTGGATCACGCCAGCCTATATTTATTCCTGGCAGAACTGTAGTACAGGCTGCGTTGTCTAGAATCTTATTTGATGGCCCATCACTTATGAGAGCTGTTTATAAAATTTATAACGGCTCAAACATTATCACTGACCAAAGTGTACCCGTAGATTCAGGCACAAACCCTGAAAATGCACCAGGTAACCCATATGTTACAGACGATGATCAACAAGCTAAGTTTTATATTAACCTAGCATCTGAGTTCTTTAATAAGCCTTTAGGGTTAGCATTTTTCTTAAATGATATGGAAGATGAAAACTATGGTGGCTTTTACCTAGAAAATTGCTACATACAATCACATCAGTTATCTATAGCTGGACAACAAACTATACTAGTAGAGAATGTTGGTATACGTTGTAGTAGAGTTGTACCAATTAATAGAGCTGGTGAGAATGATATTGATACTGCTATAGATTTAGATAACTCTGGCAGTAGTTTAGCCTCAGAAGGTTAATCAGCTTTATAAATATTAAGCTAAAAAAAAGGGAGCTACTTAGTTCCCTTTTTTATTTATAAGCTAAAAGAAGCCGATACACTGGCTACTCCTTATCGCAACCACAATAGTGGTTACAATCTTTTTTATGTTTTTTCTCTCCTGGCGTTATTAAGTTTATAACTAGAAACGCAAGCAGAAAAAATAACCACGGATTATCCATGTGTACCTCTCCTTACTTATTATAAAAATCTTTGCCTGACAACAACCGGATCTAGTACGGACGAGTGTGTGGGTGATCCTTAATAAGGAGGAGTGCCAGGCATTGAAAATAAAAAAACTAACTGGATATACAACGTACTTTAATCCTTACGGAACCCTCCCATTCTTGGCAAGGCATACTATTACAGCACATCTGTCACTACAACACGTTAGTTTATAAAAGTTGGTGATTGATTAATAGAGCTCACCACACTCCGCAAAATGATAAAGATTATTAGTCTTTATCTTGATCATCAGTCTTACTTTTTGTAAAAATTGCAACTGTTTCTTTAACACACATTATTGCAATTGAAGTAAGAATCACTGTTGATGCTACTGCACCAACTTTACCGACTGTATCCATTTGGATCTCTCCTTTGTTTTTAAAAAAATCTTTGCGCTCCCACTTAAGAAGTAAGTGTTTACGAAGCGCGAGGGTATAAGGGATTATGCCGATTGACATAACCTTTAGCGATATAAAAAGGATTTCATTTGAGCAAGCCCAACATGAAATCCAAGACAGGCTATAACGCCTATCATATATATCTTATACCTAATAACTAGTGAAAATGCACCTATTTTTGAGGTAAAAAAAAGGACCTAATTTAGGCCCTTTTTTCTATAATATATGCGACATTATTTTAGCAGTTTTCAAGTGCAAGGCTGAAATTGTACTATCATTTGCTATATAATGATCAAACATATAATTATCTAATGATGTTTCTGAGGGATGATCTGATTGTGGAAAAGGGTTATTTGGTCTATCTACTCTAATTAGAGTACCTCCCAAAGCCTTTACTTTATCAGCTTCATTTTCAAAGCGTGTGTCTGTAACTACCCAATTTTCATCTGGATGATAATCTTTTAATGTAGCTATTACCCACGCATCATTATGTAAACCATTTCGGACAGCATCAGTACCTAATAATTGTTGAAATTCTCTAATAGTCATTCCCCAATCCTTTAAGTACTTTTGCTTTCCTTCTTGGCTTATTTGAGTTTCATAACTTTCTCCGGTCATCATTACAGCCACCTTTTTAATTATGGTTGCAAATTTAATGATTTTAAAACCGTAGTTATCTACAAGGTATTGACCACATTCGTCTTTACCGGATCCTATTTTTCCTGATATACCTATAATCATATTAGTGTACCCAACATGTACTTATTTCAGGATTTACTTCCATAGGAACATCTGGTGCATAGAATTTAAAGGCATCTAACATCCCTTGCTTTACTATACTAGAGGCTTGATCAGCACAAGACTGATGTGCTTCTACTACTATTTCATCATGAATTACATTAACTATTTTAGCATCCATATTATTAGCGTTAAATTCTTTCCTAATAAGGCATAGTGCTTTTTTAGTTACTGATGCTCCCGCTCCTTGGAAAGGAAGATTCTTAGTAATATTTAAGGCATGTGCTACCTCTCTACGGTTAAACCAGTCAAAAGTAGTTAAGTCTCTTTGTCTCCTATCTAGTGGAGATACTGCTATGTGCGACCTTCTAGCTCTTACTACTAGTTCATCTAACAGAGCTTTAATCTGAGGGAAAGTTCGATAGTATTTATCCATAAGCTGTTTAGCTTCGTCATAACTTATATCTAAGTTTTCGCTCAATTTCTTAGGACCAATTCCGTAGATAAGGCCAAAGGTTAGACCCTTCGCAGCTGTTCTTTGATGTTTTTCTACCTCATCATAAGGTATTCCAAATATCAAACTAGCACTGTTTGTATGTAGGTCAATGCCCTCATCTAAGGCTTTTATGAAATTAGGCTCCTTACTCATGTGCGCTAATAACCTCAATTCTTGTCCCGAAAAGTCAGCACTAATCATTTTATAAGAATCGTCTTGCACAGTAAAAGCAGCTCTATATTCAGCAGCCGAAGGAATGTTAGTCATATTTGGATTACGACTTGCAAACCTACCTGAATCAGCACCTAATTGAACAAAGTCTGAATGTACTCTTCCAGTAGCTTTAGATACATGAGTATTTAAAAAGTCCTCACCATATGTAGTAAGCTTTTTATTATGCTCTCTGTATGTTAATAAAGCTTTTATAACTGGATGATCTATTTGTTTTAATGCTGCTACACTTGTAGAATCTAAGGTTCTACCTGTAATAGTTTCTAGAAGAGGTTTTAACTGTTTAGGAGAGTTATAATTGACTGTAACACACCCAAACATATCTACTTCACAATGATCTATAAAATGACTATCTAGCTCATTTTTAGCTGCAATCATTTCTCTTTGTGCAGTATCTTTTAAAGCTAGCCATTTATCTGCATCTAAATAAATACCATTTAACTCCATATCACATGTAGCATATACGGTCTCCATTTCTAAGTCCATTAATGATAACATATTTCTTTCATTTAATAGCTTTTCTAAATGGTTATATAAGTCATTTAAATGTAATACGTCTTTAGCTGCATACTGTATTTGCCCATCTGTAAAATCTTCACCTAGCTTCATACCTACAAAACTTTTTTGCTCTTCTTTTTCTGCAAATATTCCGAGGTGTCTATCTAGACAATTTTTAAGACTATGAGATACTCTTTTTCCTGCATATAACAGTTGATCACATATCATGGTACATCTTATAGAGTTACATTCTATGTTAGTATGCACCTTTAAAAATTTTAAGTCAAACTTTGCGTTATGAAGTATTTTCAATATAGATTCATTAGCTAAAATTTCGCTAAGTCGACTAATGTCTTTTCCTAAGGCATGAACATCATATACAAATTGATCTCTTTTATCACCTATTTGTATTAGAAGTAATTGATTTGAGTGTGGATCTAATCCAGAGGTTTCTGTATCTAAACCAACCATTTTTTTACTTTTAAGTATATCAATACTTTTATCTAGACCAGCAAGGTCTGTAATGTATTGCTTCATATAATACTCCTTTTATAATTTGTTATATTTTCTTTTTTTTCGTATTTTTTCAAAAACTGCTTCTTTTATTTGCCTAATTCTTTCTCGAGTTAGCCCAAGATCTATTCCAATTTCTTTTAAAGTATAACCTCTAGTGTAGCCAATACCATGATACATTTTTAGTATTTCTTGCTCTCTAGGCTCTAGATCTACAAGAATTGCTTGTACCTCATCAATAAACTCTTGTTTTTCTACTTCTGATTCGGTAGTATCTGAAGGTATAACCTCAGTAAGCGTTTTATTATTTGTTGTCTGTGGTTTATCTATATCTATTATAGTATACTTATATTTATAATCTTCAAATAATTTAGAATACTCTTCTTTACTTACCATATCTTTTAACTCTTCTAAATTAATTTCTCTACCATGCTCTTTTTTTAAATCTTCTGCTAATTTATTCAGTTTAGAAATATTTACTATTTTGTTCCAAGGCAACCTAATTAGTTGACCATTATCGTGAATACAGTTCATAATATTTTGTCTTATCCACCATACAGCATAGGTAATAAACTTAACATTTCTAGTTGTATCAAATTTATGATATGCTTTAACAAGCCCTTTATTTCCTTCTGAGATTAGATCTTCTAGAGGAATACCTTGGTTTTGGTATTTTTTTGCTATACTTACTACAAATCGAAGATTACAATTTATTAATGTTTCGTATGATTTTTTATCACCTTCTTTTGCTTTTAGTATAATCGTAGCTTCAGCCTCTTTTGTAAGAGGCTCGTACCTTCTAATGTATTCTAGGTATCATTTAATTGCGCTCACATATTCTCCTTATATTATGCAATACGATTTTTTATTTTTACTAAAGTTTCCTAGCCCAATACATTTAATAGAATCTTTATTTGCCTCATAATTTATGTGATGATGGCCATGAATCGCATAGCGTAATTTAGGCAGATTTAATAACTTCTCAAAGTCTTTTGTTCCTTCTTCCCAAGAGGATCTTTTTCCAGGAGTATCTTCCGGTATTACACCTGCTGGAGCTTGATGAGTTAAAAGAATTTCTATTCCCTTAGATTTGGGATTACTTAATAATTTACTAATCTCATCTAAGGTATAGAATCTTTTTTCAGATCCTTCAAGTTCATAAGTCTTTTTTAGCTTTCTAACCGGTGAATGAATACCTCCAATTCCTGCGACAACTCTGCCTCCAATATTTAGTATGTCACCTTGTTTAATATAATGAATATTAATTGCTTTTAATCCTTCACTATCTAGATTTTCAAAGTCTTCATGATTACCTTTGATAAAATATACTGGAATTGGGAACTTTTCTAGTTTTTTACCTTTAAGCGCTTCTTTTAGCCTATAAGCACGCTTTTCTTTCTTAAGGTGTTGTAGGTATCCCTTTTCTTGCTCTATAGCGCAAGAAGACTGATATAACTCCATATCACCCACTTGTAAAATGGCTTCAACTTGGCCTAAAAATTCTTTAGCTAAAGATAAAAGGCCTTTTAGGTCTGTATGCACATCTCCTACTACTAATAATTTTTTCATAATGTCTCCTATAAATAAAAAAGGGAACTATAAATAGCTCCCTTTTTTAACGTTGATTGTTTTACTACCTATTTATGATTTACCAACCGCATCTCTCAATGAGTATAAACCAACACCCATTAGCATGTTAATAAAATAATCAGGTATTTCATAGCCAGCTGCTTTCGCACCACCAATAGCAAAAGTTACTACTGATGTCCAGAAAGTTTTAGATGACCACCAATTTTTGTCTCCGAATTGAAACATAAACAATCCTCCCTATTTGTGTTTAGTTAATGAGGACTAAGCGTCCAAACTTATTTGCAACCTTAAGGCCTAAATTTACACAATCCTCAACTAATAACCAAACTAAAAGTTTTGTGAAAATAAGGCAGGGTTTTTATCCTCTCTTATATAATTTAACACAAATTGGCTCCCGACGCCAGCAATAATTTTATTTCCTTGCTGTATTATGCCACCTTCAAATTCGAAAGATCTTTGACAAGAAGCGTCTTGAATTTCTTCAGGAATCGTTGCTAGTAATGTTTCAATATCGTTTTTCTTATGTTTAGTTAGGGCCATAATAGTTGTACCCTCACTACGTAAGTCGATAAAGTATTTACCGGTTTTTTCACATGTATTAAACATCATGCGCCTAAAACTAGTATTATCTACACAGGATATAATACAATCATATGGAAGAAGTTCTTCAGAAGTAGTAATTAGTTTATCTACTCCTTCAAAACCATATTTAGATTCCATACACATTGCTTTATTATCTGTAATATCATCTATCTCAAATTTTTGATAGCGTAAGTTCTTTTTTTCTACTGTATCTCCATCAGCTACAGTAAATGTACTGTCGTGTAATTGATACGCGTTTTGTAGATCATGTAGAAAATAACATAACCAAGACCCAATACCACCCGCACCAACTATTAAAAAGTTTTTAGAGTTCATAATCTTATTCCTTTATTGTATGTTTTATTTGTCTAAATTGTCGTTTGTCTTCATCGCCGTCCCAATAATAATATCCATGCGTTTTAAAAGCTGGAGAGTATATCCAATATATACCTTCATAACCAGCCTCATTAATATCCGTATGTGACGCTATAGGAGCTGAGTTTGGGTGCGTGTGAAATACACCTATAAAATCTAGCTCTGCGTTTTTATTTAGGAATGTTGTTTTATTCAATACCTTGATCCACTCATTTGGATCCGGAATATAGTGTGCGATTTTATTTTGTGATACATTTGTTAAGGGAATAAACTTTGTTATTTCCCATGTATCTCTACTTCTATGACCCAGGAGAGCCCCACAGATTTCCTCTGTAGGACTTTTGTCTCCCGACTCAATAACAGCGTTCATTAGACTAGATCTAATTACTGCTTCCACCGGCCAAACCATTAGTGAGAAGAATGTCATCTGCTTCCATGACATCGTCAGTAGTTATATCGAATGGGTTCTTATGAGTCCCATCCATGTATAGCCACTTCTTCTTATCTTCACACTGGGTTCTGATAGTTTCTACAGCATCTGCCGCAGAAACTGTCATTGTATCATGACCTCTGGAACTAGTAATTTTCACCTCAACAGGTGTCTCTAGTTCTGCATGAACACGTTCTATTCGTTCTGTTTTACTCTTCATTGGATCTCCTTTTTAGAGTGTGTATTTGAGTTGCAACTCTACTATCATTACGTAGAGCGAACAAACGGTTCACTAACATGTCTAACCCAACTTGTGCTGAGTTAGTCTTATCAACAATACATATGTACTGAGCTGTATCGATATCATAACAGCTATATCGGTCATCCGTAGCATTCACTGCGTAAGTTCGATATTCGCCCTCTATCTTGTAGCCCATAAACTCTGTACCATCTTTAAGTCTTATTAGTTCTTGTTTTACATCAAGAACTTTTTCACAATGCTCTAGCAATTCTTTACTTTTTGCTATTGCATCTACGTATGCCTGTTTACCAGCATCGATGACATCTCTTACATCTTCTGCATTAATACCTTCAATAAACTCACCACCTAAAAGAGTGTTGATAACATCCATTATTGTATCGACTCTTTCTAGCCTTAAGATTTTTTCAGTATTACGTATTCTGTATTCGTTGTCATTTAATACAATGTAGTTTATATTTTTATTCCGTTCTATCGGAAACTTTAAAACTACTTCTGTATTATCAAAGTAATCTCTTACTCTTACATCTACACCTAACTGTAAATACCTATGTATTTTTAGTGAGCAAGAACTAACCGATTTTAGAAAGTAGTCAAAGTCAGATTGGGTTTCAAAACATATAGCTCTTTCTATACATTTATGAACTTCATCTTTATTAACCCTGTAACCATTTACATAAAATCGATAACTTGTTACATTGTTTACATTAGTAGTAGTTTGTGTTGTAATATTAAACTCTACATTGCCCACAACTCCTTGATCGAAAGTAACACTCGGTGTACCATTATACCCATACTCTACTTGAGTCTGTGATATAAAGGCATCAAACATTTGATCGAATGTAATACTATCTAGAGAATATGCACGTGTTTGGTAGTTTAGTAATCTTTGAACCCAACCATCTTGTCCAGTTATTTTAAGAATCTGTCCTTGATAATTAATTTCATTTTTTGTATAAACTACATCGTTTATTTTGAGTTGTGTATCTTTTTTAGCTATTCCAGTTATTTTAGAAGCGATTTTCTTCTCTAACCTCTGTTTAGCTTCGTGCTCTGCTGATATTCTTTTTTGTTTTTGTAAATATCTTTTAGATATTAAACCTAATTGCTGATCATCTAGATAATGTACTTCATTTGCATTTGTCCTCAAATAGTCATCAAGAACCTCACGTTTAGGTATTGCTGGATCATCAGAAATAAAAAATATATCTCCAAAAGGCCTACATTCGTCAGTATACCTACCATTTTTATGATGCTTATCATAAGTTTGTCTCCCAGCATCAATATAGTTATACGAATCGTCTGTATGTGGCGTGATAATTAATTTTGCGGTAAGCTCTTTATCACTACTATAATAGGAGCTATTAGACTTTACCATAAATGCAAACCTATGATTTTCGGCTTCTACTACTGACATGATATATCTATGATCAGTATCTTTATGAAGAGCTGACGCGATATCTTTAGAAAGAGCTTGCTTAGTTACGATAGCATTTTCAAACAACTCTTTAAGCATTCGTGTAATGTCTGCTATTGAAAGATCACTAGCTCTAAAAGATCTGTTAAGTTTTTCAGTATCGGTAATTATATCCGTTTTAAATGCAGTAACCATATCTTCCGAGTTATCCCAGCTTTTCCACTTAGATGCGGTAAACTCTTCTCCATCTTTTATTATAGATGTGTCTGGTCTAGTCATTTTAAAGTCTACATTATTACTATATAAAGTTACAATAATGTGCCTAATCTTTGCGATTCTAGATAGATCATCTTCAGTAAGAGTGTCAAACCAGGCTACAGATCTACCTGTTTGTACGCTTCTTGATTCACCCATTAGAATACCATATCGCGTTTCCCCCTCTGGAAGAAACTCGTCAAATATAGCCATCATTTTTGGATTGTCAGCGTTTAGCTTCTTCAACTCTATACATTCTTTTCTATCAGTTACTCCACTCATTACTACGATATTATTATTCCTAGTAACATAAAAAGTATGTTCTAATAAATCTGACATCATACTTTTCTTTAATTTCATTGCAGAAGACATTACCCCATCTTCATTCGGAATAAACTTCTTTGTTACATAGTCGTCAAATAGAGTATCCATGTTTGTACATACACTATTAATTTTATCTTCTGTTAATTCTATTTTATATAGTGAATTAATCGCAGGCAGCAGTTGTTTTGTGGTTGTCATTGCCATTTGTTTTACCTCCATAGTATTCTTTTTCGCTTAAACCTTTGTATTCCCATACATTGATTTTTTCCTTTTTTACATTGTCCATTTCTCCAAGTTCTGGAAGGTTATCCATATCATAACCTAGCTCATATCCACCACCTTCAAGAAAATCTTGACAGTAGTCTTTTATTTTTCCCATGATATTCTCCTTATAATAAAAAAGCCCCAGACAAGTCTAGGGCTTTTAAGTTGGTCGATTTTCTTTTACTTAATCAATTAAGTCTGCTTTTTCTGGCGCAGCTGTAGTTGATTGTGTTTTTACAGCATCGATCGTAGTCAAAATTAAAAAATCATTTGGGTCTGGAGCTACACTCACTTGTTTACCAATTAAATCTCTTAATTTAGATACGTTATGATACTTAAGTAGCTTGTATAAAGCTGATCCAGGAGTAATTTTCCCGTTCCACCAAAGTCCTTGAATCTTTTGGTTTCCATCCTTATCTGTTACATAGACGTCAGAAATATTAAGAGCTCTACCATCTGCAGTTTCACAAGTGAATATGCATTTGTCTTGTTCTTTATTTGACATTTGTATTGTCTTTGTTCCGATGTCTTTTATTGTAACATCTGGTCTATCTTCGATTTCCATGTCTAGGAAGTTTGTCATTTTTACTCCTTTGTTTTTTTAAGTTAGAAAAAAGTGCGTTTGATTAAGCTAAGCGCACTTTTCTCTATTGTTCTTATACCAAATTATACCTGAACTTCTGAAGCTTCTGCATCTTCAGACTCAAATTCAAGTTCACAGGTATCGTTATTACAGAAACGTTCTACAACGGCTTTTACTCCTTTTACAGATCTAAAACTAAGCGTTGCTAAAGACTCTAACATGCCTCTATATTCTTTTTCAGTTATCTCTTCATAAGGCATTTGTTGATACGCACCTACTTCTGTCTTAGGAAGGAAGCTAATCCCTTTTAACTGATATTGAAAAAAGTTAAGAGCATTAGCTATTTGTGGCCCTTCCTTTTCAGGATCAAAAGTTACGGTACATGATACTTGATTATCTGCCCAGTATTTTTGCATAAAGGCTGCAATTGAAAGCTGCTCCCACATTGAAACTTCGCTAACAGTACGAATACCTTCACCCACATCTACTGGAATCTCTACAACTACAGTAGATTCTTCACTACCAAATGCAGGCTCGATTTTATACCCAGCTTTTTTTAGAGGATCAATAAGAGGAGAGTTTACTGACAATCTTATTCTTCTTATATAGAACCTACTTTCTGGGTAATGTAAACCAGGAGTAACTCCAGCTAGTAAAGACACCGTACCACTAGGTTTTACTGAAGTAGTTTTTATTGATTTAGGTATAGCTAACCAGTCTGAGAAATTTTTATCATATGACTGTATAGCATCGTACCCTGATTCTAGCCAATTTTTTAACTCATTTAAACCTTTGTTAGTTATAAATTGAGCTACACCACTTACACTACAACCGATACGTCGATTACGTAACATTACTCTATTAGTTTCAGACCAATGCGTTTTTCCTAAAGTAACTGTTTTTGCATATAAGTATGCGTACTTTAACGTTTTTAGAAAATCCTCTACATTTTCATGGTTACCTGGAAACGTTTCTACTAAACAACAAAGCTCATAGGATTCTAATGACTGCTCTAAGCAAGGGTTACCACCCATTACTCTATGGTCTTTTCTATCTTTGCCGTTTCTCATTCTAGAGTAGTCTTGCATATTATCTAACCATGCAAACCCAGGCTCACCGTTGTCTGCTATTCTAGCTGCAGCTTTCGTATAGTCCATACCTAGCTCTGCAAAAATAGAATTATTACTAGTCCAACCATATTCAGCACGATGTGGGTTTTCTTTATAGTTTTTTAAGTTAATATACTCATCATCATCTGCTTCACCAAAAACAATTTCTGCAGTTCGTCGTACATTACCTGCAACTACACATTTACCAATTAAGTTCATAATATCTACAATAGTAGTAACTGTAATAGGCTGCCCTATATTTGCATCAAGAATATTTCTTATATCTGAATGCAACTCTTTTAAGGGATCTGGTCCAGAAGACACTCCACCAAACCCTCTAATAGGAGCTCCTGCCTCTCTTATTAAATCATAGCTAAAACTCATAGGAGTAGTTCCTTGGAAATAAGAGTTTAAAAGCATTTTAACACTTTCAACCCAACCCTCCCTACTATCAGGGATTTCATATAATTCTGAAGGTCTCTCAGTAGGCCCTTTAACCATAAGACTCCCAGCACCTTTAGTATCGAAACCTACTCCCACACCTAACATAGAAGCGTCCATTAGAAAACAAAAAGGTTTTGCTAAGTCTTCTTTTAAAGTAGCTGTACTTACGAAGGCACAGTTATTAAGTGCTGCAAACAAACCTCTGTCTTCGGTAATTGCAGTACCCATTGCCCATAAGCCTCTTCCAGGAGGTAGAAATTTCATACTAAAAATACGATCATACATTTCTTGAGCACTATTTTGAGCTTGCCAAGCATTCCAACCTAATTGGTGATGCTCAATCCAGCTCTTTTGCATATTATAAGTTCCTTCTACTACTCTTTTTACAGTTTCCCACCACATCTCGTTCTTACCATTAGATTTGATTCTACTATACGTTCTCATGTATACTAGCTCACCTAACCCATTAAATCCAAACGGAGGCTTTTTCCATTGTACTTTTGTAAGAACTTATCGGATAGCATAAACTTCTTTGTATTATTTACCATCTTCAGTCTCCTTTAGTTCTCTTAAATCGATTATTAGTATTACAGTTATTAAGTCCAGGGGTAACAAAACTTCTTGTGTTACCGATCCAAAATTTTCTTTGTCAGGCGAAGCTAGAGGACCTACATGAATATAGTTTTCTTTTAGCTCAATCATCCTACATAGCCCACCATTAAAATCTTTAGTTATAATTTGTAATGTATCTTTTGTCGTTATTTTATCTTTTAAATCGTTGTATTGAAACATTCTTCCACCTTTGTTAAATAATTATCTGTTTTCGTTAATCATTCTTCTTTAAAGTCGTCTAGAGGAATAGATTTACGTATTTCACCACCTCAATATTTGTGTACTAGTGATAATGGGGTTACAAACACCTTATCTTTATGAACACTCTTAAAGTGTATTAGAAAAAAAGCTATACCACCAAGAGATTCAAATATATCTAAAAATGCTAACTGGTGTTCGTGAATATTACTTAAAGGAAACGAGGTTTTGTTCTTAGTTTCCTTAGCATCGAACGCGATGCCTTTACCCCCAGGAGCAAGAATGCCTGTATAGTCCACTGTACTTCTTTGGGCTATCAGGCCTTTTCTCGTATATAATATAGGAGTTGGAACCTTTTGAATCAATGCTCTTTTTTCTTTTCTATAAACTAAATTTATTTTATTAGCTTTTTTTTCTAATTCGTTAGTTTTTCTCATCTAAAGCTTTATTTCCTTCTTATATTCTTTTACCCAATCTTTTAGATTTATAGTCGGTTTCCATAATAAATTGTGTTTTGCTTTCTCTGATTTTAAAGCAGTTCTCTTAGGCTCTACTCTAGGGGGTATATTAGTTGTTTTACCTCCTATTAATTTGGCAATCTCATTAACTGAAAATTCTTGACCAGAGCCTATATTAAATATATCAGCTTTTCCTATTTTTTTATTATTAATACATGCAATATTTGCATTTACAACATCATGAACGTGTATATATTCTCTTGAGTTCGTACCATCACCTACAATGGTTAGCGGTTGTTTATTTAATCGTTGTCCAGCAAATATACCCATTACATTACAGTAAGGGCCAGACTCGGGTTGGCGCGGCCCATATACATTTGCATACCTTAAAATAACTGTTTCCATTTCATAGAGATCAGTAAATAATTGACAGTACTGTTCTCCAATTTGTTTATGTAAAGCATAAGGACTCATAGCATATAGCTTCTCATTTTCATCTGTTGGTATATTTTCAGCGTTACCATAAACTGCTGAGCTAGATGTAAATACAAACCTTTTTACTTTAGAATCTCTACAAGCCTTTAAAATATTTAAGGTACCATTAACATTGATATTATGTGCTAAAAGTGGATTTTGTATAGAAGGCTCTACTCTTGAAAATGCAGCTAAATGAAATACTATATCTACAGATTCCATATGCTTTTTTACATAGTAAGGAAGACCTTTAGCTAAATCATAATGCACCAAAGTAGCACGTTCATCTACATTTTTAATAGTGCCTGTAGATAAATCATCAATAACCATTACTTCATGCTTATCTTTTAGTAGCCTATCTACTAAATGAGATCCTATAAATCCAGCGCCTCCTGTGACAACAGTTTTCATATTATTTACTAAACACTCCCATCCAGTAGTCTACCATTTCATCCATCATAGATTCAAAAGTATACTCAGGCTCCCAATCAAAAGTTTCTTTTAATTTAGAACAGTCACCCTTAAGGTATTTCAATTCTTCGGCTCTTAAAAATTTAGGATTTTGTTTTACGTAATCTACATAATTTAATCCACATCTTTTAAATACATGCTCACACATATCTCTTACTGATCTAGTCTTACCGGTTGATAC
>MDSW01045991.1_pt1 | contig 21467 bp, 29 predicted proteins | sample 811171 | NCBI WGS metagenome assembly MDSW01 (sample SAMN05326641, study PRJNA326480) | marine metagenome | isolation source: seawater | place: Atlantic Ocean: North West | collected 2012 | reverse complement strand
GTTAGGTAATATCGGCTTCGTTGGAGAGGACTCGGCTGGTGGTGAGAGGACCTATGCTGGTATCACAGCAATTGCAACTGATGTGACGAGTGGAACCACCGATGCTGCATTGGTGATGAAGGTAATGCAGGCCGGAACTCAAACTGATATGTTCAGGATAGACGAGAATGGCGTCAAGGCCATGATTGCAGGTGTTAAGGCTGTATCAACCAACACGACATTGACAGACAATGAGAGTGGTTCATACGTCTACTGGACAGGTGGCACATTGACCCTACCAGCCACAGCGATAAAGGGACAGCAATTCACAGTCATCAACAACACAGGTGGTTCAGCAACTCCATCTTTGGGAACATCGAACTCGATAGCAACAGGATGGACAGCCCATGCTGCAATGGATGATGAGACAGCGAGGACATACATCTCGGTTGCTGCTAACACATGGATATACATCGGGTGATTGATGTGGGATTCATACTTGGGGTAGCAGGTTGCGCTCAACAACTTGAGGATGCCAGTAGCGGTGGTGGTGGTGGCTCTGCACCAACAGGAGTGGCGATATACAGTGCGAATGGAGGAACTATCAATGCCTGCCTTGCAGAGAACTTGAATGTGGGCTCAGGAGGGGAGAATCCTGTTGATGACTTAGTCGCCTCTGACTTTAGCGTTGCAGCAGCCACCATGACATTGAACTATGGCCCTGACTACTCGGCTGCGATAAACAACAACGGTGGTAGGTTGGCGATTAAGGTGTTTGGCTACATTGCAGCCACAGGTGCTACATCATTCGCTTGGGATGCAGATAACTTTACGACTATCCAAGACACCAATGGCGCAGTTTCCTCTTGGGGTGGTGTTGGTACTCCATCAACGAGTCAGGATGCGACGAGTTCAGGCATAGGCGAAAATGCGGTATTACAACACGCTTCGGGCGGTAGGGGGTATTTGTTGCTACAACCGAGCAATCCAACAAACAACGATGCCGTTAGGTGGGATGTCGAGGCTACTGCCACCAACTCAGGCGGCACTACTGTTGCTAATAAATTGAGAATAACATTGGAGAGTCAATGACATGAGATGGCAGGTGACGGGAATACCCGATGGCGAGAGTGGTGACTACAAGATACACAACTGCACAGAGTCAACAGGAGAGGACTCTTGGCTCAATTACGTCAACTACGCAAATGTCCCATCGGGTGACTACACGGTACTGTACCGTAGGTTCGGAACATCTTGGCTCAACATCATGCAGGATACATCTCGTGAATATGACGAACATGACTGGCTCGTACAGAGAATGTCAGGTGATGTACTCATTGGTGGACTGGGGATAGGAATGATACACATACCACTACTGGCATCCAGTGACGTCACAAGCGTCACCATAGTTGAGAAGGAGCAGGATGTAATTGACCTCGTTTGGGCTGATTGTGCGAAGGACGACAGGTTCACCTTAGTTCATGATGACATACACACATGGACACCGCCCGAAGGTAGTTCTTGGGACGTTGGTTGGTTCGATACATGGCTTACCAGTGATGATGACGGTAATGGAAACCTCATTAGCAGTGCTGACTACAAGACAATGATAGAGAACAAGTATGACTCACTTATCACGGAGATAGGCGGCTGGAATTGGTAACTAGGCTCTAGATTTCTGATAGAGTGAATAGAATCCTGCGTATGCACCCATAGCGAAAAGAAAACCTGCTATGAGGTAAACAGGAAGGAAAGAAACCTCAATCTCGCTATCTAAAATAGCCGAGATTACTCTTTGGTCAATCAATCCTCCCACTCCTCAAATAGTTCATTCAAAAAGGTCATCATCATAGTGCAAGTGGAGGCCGGTCGGGACATGGTGTAGATTCTACACTGACTAGTTAATCAACCTTCTCTCTTGTTGACCATTCTTGACAACAAGTTTCTTTTCTTTTTGAAGACCGAGTCTTGCCAGAAGTGACCGCATTTCTTACATTGCCAGAGTTGAATCCGCTTCTTGATTGTACCAGCATCACCACTGTGATACCTAGCGCTTAGCCTATGTGGTACATGGGTGTGGTTGCAGTTTCTGCACTTCACCTCAAGTCGTTTCATCAATCGTCCCATCATGCTCCTCTCTTTGCTATCACGTCATCAATCTTTAGTATTGCAGTGGTTACTTCGGTTGCGCTTAGTATCGCCTGTCGTACCAATGAGCATGGCTCGACTACGCCTAGGTCGTTCATGGATGTGATGCCCTCTCCCTCTAGGTTTGGACCCATGTCATAGACTCCCTCTTGAATTGAGTGTCTGAGGCTCAGGATGCAGTCTAGGGGGTCTTGGCCGCCATTCTCTGCTATCGTGGCTGGAATAATCTCCAGAGCCTCTGCAAAGGCCTCTATGGCCATCTGAGCCCTACCCTCCACGCTCGCTGCTTGAGAGCGTAGGTAGGATGCCATAGATGCATAGGCGCTACCGCCACCAGCGACAACACCATCACCGTTCATCACTAGTGACACGACTCCCAGCGCATCATCGAAGCCACGCTCTATCTCATCGAGTGTGGTTGTTGTAGCACCTCGTAGCACGAGTGTTGATTGGTCTGAGTCTATCATTCCCTGCACGAAGATGTAGTCCACATCGTAGTGTCTCTCCTTGTGTATCTTACCCTTAGCGGCGCATTCGATGTCCGAGGGCATCTGAGCGATGGGTAAGCCTAGAGTGGATGACATTGCCTTCATAGCACTCTCAGGTAGTCTTCTCACAACAGCGATGTTGTGCTTCTTGAGGTATGCACAGACGTGGTCGGAGACACCGTCTCTAACGAAGACAACACCGCCTTCAGGTAGGTGTGTTGTGAGGCTCTTTGCCTGCTCTAGCATATTCTCCCTGTCAGAGGACTTGAAAGCGCTGTACCCCTTCATGTCCAATTGAACCTGAACATTCTGCTCGGTCTTCTCTGGCTCTAGTCCCATGTTCACTAGAAGGATATCAGACTCTAACGGTACTTCATGCTCGATGACGTAGTCCTTGTTGACTATTGCACCGTTGAATAGATACGAGTCTCTTAGTGAACCACCGGGTAGACTGAGAACTCTAACCTTCTCTGCGTCTCCCGCCTTCTTCACTGCCTCCACACAGAGTCTTGATACTGTCTCTGTCGCTGAGTCCAGCGTCTTACCTGTGATGGCTGTTCTAGCCACAGCAGTGAGTGTCTCGTCAGTTGCATCCCTTGCTAGCGACTCCTTCAGATACTCTGTAGCCATGTGTGCTGCCTCGTTGTATCCCTTACAGACTAGGTTTGGGTGTAATCCCCTATTGAGTAGGTTCTCGCTGTTAGTCAATAGTTGCCCTGCTAGGACGACTGTTGAGGTTGTACCATCGTAACAGAGACTCTCCTGTGTATGTGCACACTCGATTATCATCTTAGCACCGGGGTGAGCGACGTCTAGTTCTCTCAGTATGGTAGCGCCGTCGTTGGTGACTATGGCGTTACCACCACCATCAACCATCATCTTGTCCCTACCATTGGGACCTAATGTGCTCTTTACAGTATGGACAATCGTCTTTACTGCGTTTATGTTCGTTCTTAATGCTCCTTCGTTTTCGTTCTCAGTCATGTTTACCACTCCACTTCTACTTCTATTATCTCTCCAGTTTCTAGAGAGCGTGATTTGATTATTCCTTCATTTCTTCCGACCATGAAGAGGTCGTATGTCAATTGGGCATCGCTTATGCAATACTTGATGACTTCTTCGTACTTGCCTTCAGCCCAAGCCTTTGGCGCTTCGACGCTTTGCATCAACTTGTTCTGATTGAGATTGTGCTTGGATAGAATATTGAGACTGGTCTCCAGACTACCGTATGGTAGTGATGCCTTTTGGAACATGGTCTTCGTGTCGAATACAGAGTCGGCCTTCTGTGTTATGTCGGTTATCGCCCAACAATCTAGTGACTCCCTCAATACTGGGAAATCGAAGCCCAGTATGTTATGACCGACAATCTTACCACCCTTCTCCACGAAGTCAGTGATGTGGTCTCCTAGAGTTCTAGGATGGAGGGCTTGTATGTCTAGGCCGTCTATCTCTATCTCCTGCTTGGAGAAGACAGTTGCCTTTTCACCGTCCCAAGTGGCTACGACAGATGGGTCGAAGAGAGCCTTGTTCTGCCACCCTCCTATCTCCCATGAGTAGTTACTCGTCTCTATGTCGAGTGCCATTATGTCGGTCATTCTTCCTCAACTCCTAGTAACTGTGACGCCATGTCCAACAGAGACGAGAGGCACCACTCGCAAAAGGCCACCGGCATAATACCCCAATATCCAGCAATACCACCACTATCGAAGTCCGTATCGGTTTCACAAACGGAGCACTCGGCAAATAGGTCGTCCGTCTCTTCAATCATGCATCATCCCTTAGTCTCAAGAATACTATCTTCCCATCCTTAGCAGTATCGAACATGTTGATAGCCCACTTGTTGAAGTGGTTGTATGCTGTTCCTCTGGTTACTTGATTCTGATTCATGTATGCGCTCATGATGTCTGAGCGCTTTCTCCAATTGTCGCCCCTACCACCGAGGTCGAAGGGGTTGGATGCGTCATGTGCAGCAAGCCATCTTGACTTCTGGTTGGCCTTCTCTGCAACCTTGGCTCCAATCTCGACTTCTCCCTCAAGCCACTCAATCAGGTTGTTGAATAAGTCGTAAAGAATCTCCTTCGCCATATCGACGTGTTCGTCGTTGACGACCCATGTGTCTTCCATAAGTGCTATGTGAGTCGAGAGAATTACTGTGTAGTTCTCCATTGCTGGTATGAACGAAGCAACAACGTCACCTATTCCCGGCCCTAAGCCTGTGAGTAGGTCGTAGTAGTCCTCTATCGCTGTGTACATTGCCGGATAGAAGGACTCGTCCGCACTTAGGACATCAGTCATCGAACTTTGAAGCAACTCCTCTTGCTCTTGCCTGTTCATGTTGTCCCATTCAACGAACTTAGTCTCTGTGACTTCCAGAACCTTGTCTCTCATTCTCTTTTCAAGGTCTCTGAAGTAAGTCGTAATCTCCTCGTAACTAACCTTCATCTTGGGGGTTTTCTTGAAGGCCGAGTCAGCCCTTCTCATGCTGACGTTCATTCTCCTATCCATACTCCAATTGGACCAAAACAGTAGAACTCTCTGGAAGATACCCTTAGTCAAAACATACTCCTTGACACCAGATGGTGGATATGTGGTAATCCACAGTGACACTAGAGATTCAGTTTCTATTCTTCCCGCTTTGGTGTGCTTGACGAGTATGTTGTTGTTGCTTCCGACTGGGTTACAGGCGGATTGTAGATACAGTACAGTCTCCTGACTGTGCTTGTTGGGGTTTAGTATGATTGAACCCTCATCGAAGTTGAGTGCTTTGCGACCGTTCAGGAATCCTTCCTTCTCAATGGTCTCAATGTTACCATCTCCGTCCTTTATCTCCTCGAAACCACCTATCAAACCAGCATCGGTTCCTGTGGTGTACAAGTCAGTTGGTATGTCGATGTCCCTGAGAATGTCACCAATGAACTCCCAAGCAATCGACTTACCAGTCCTGCTCGACTGAATCCAGAACGCATGGACTCTAGGGTCCAAGTGTGAAGAGCCCCAAGGTATTCTGATGTATGGCACTGCTAGTTGACCTTGGATGAAGAAGAAGGACAGCATACCCGGTATGTCATTGTCAATTGACGTATTGCCAAAGTGCTCTAGGTATCCTCTGAAAATGTCATTCTTCTTTACTATCTCGTACTGGTCTACTCTCTTCATATCTGACCCGATTACTGGTCAGTATATTATAATTCCTAATATTCTAATATTTTTTCTATACATTTCTGAACTTGCTTCTCTCAATATGAACCGGAGTCTCGCTAGTCAAGACCTCGATGACCTTCGCTCTGTTCTTCTCACCTAGTCCCTTCACCATCTTGAGGGACTCTGGGAAGCACATTTCCTCAATGGAGCCGCATTCCTTGATGAGTTTGTCAGCCATTTGGCTCCCAATGCCGGGTATGGTGAGTAGCATGTCCTTTCTAACGTCGTTAGTGCTGACTCTCCTGATTGCCTTTGCTCCGTGTGCTGATGCTGGTTTGTGCAGTTTGTTGTGTAGTTTGACTATGAAGAGGGATGCCTCACTCAAGTTAGGTGTGAAGAACACTTGACAGTCGAAGTCTGACATTATCCTTGCTATCGTACCTATGAGTTCATTCTGCACTCTAGTGTATGTGAGTTTCTTACCGTTGTTCTTGCTCATGGCGATGTACTTGTCTATACCACCGTGTATCAGGAGGAAGAAGCGTTCGTAGTTTGCATCCATGTTATCCAGTTGTCTCCAAAGGTGACCACTGTGACTAGATTGGAACAGGTCGCTGATTGACTTTGCCTCAATACACGCATTACCCAAAAGGTAGTCTCCGACAACTAGCGTTTTCTTATCGACACTCAGACCTATTGATTCTGCTTTTCTTATCACGGAATCGTGTAATGGTCCTCTTTCGTTGCTATCTATTATCAAATCTACCTTTCTCATTTTCTCACTTCTTTTTCGTTAAGTTGAGGTGTATTCCACAAAGTTCGTCCGACTTCTTGCTAAGTCTGAACTTACACCGCTCACCGTTAGCCTTCACTACTGTACATCTCTCCTCGTCTGATGGTTTGTTAAAGCACTCTGAACAGAGTTGGTGAAACACCTTTGTCCCCTTGTTCTTGTTCCTTGACGTTAGTTTGATATTGCATTTCAAGCATCTATTTGTGTTAATCATAGTACCTCAGCCGTCCCATCGTAGTATTCACATTTACCAACGCAGATGCCTTCTTGCATGAGCGTCAGACAATTGGCATGCTTGTATCCGCTATGACCGTTACTACCCATGACTATACTAGCGACTTGTGCAGTTGTGATATCCTCATTCCAATCCACCCAGCCTTGTTCAGACAATATGTCTACTATTTGACCCACATGCTCCTTCTTCTTTTCAACAGGCACGCTATCAGGTGGGTAGAACCATCTCAGTCTATCAGCCAAGTATGATGCTAGATGGAATCTTGCTCTGTGAATTGGATTACCCTCACCTAGTGCGGCCTGAGCAAGACAAGGCAGTACCTTGATTTTATTGAGAGAGATAGTAGGGAGGTCTTTCATCTTCTTCGTTCTCTTGAACCTAGAAGGCTTCTTCTCTGGTAGTATTAGATGCACATCCTTCTTGCCTATCTCGATGTAACCCTCCCTTGGGTCCTGTGCTAAGTCTAGTAACTCGTCATGTGAGAGAGTCATTATCTCATGACTGGATAATGGTATACTCCAACAGCCTCTCCTAGTATTGTATGAATTGGGGAGACGTATCATACCTGCTAGGTCAAAGGCTACAGTTGGGTCATTGCAGGACAGGTCCAGTTTCTTGTCCCAGTTTCGTATTAGGTTCCTACCTCCTTGCTTTATCCTAGTTACTTCAAGACCATCGACTGGTGTGAATGTCTCTGACAGTGGCACGTATATGTGGTAACCACCACCACTGAACCATACGTAGTGTCTGAAGTCGTTATCCAAGAAGTGTTGATGGAGCCTCCTAACTTGCTCTTGCATGAATGCGAACTCAACCGCTTGACCTCTGTTCTTGAAGTCCTTGCAATCGAAGTCCATGACGAAGTGCTTGACTATTGCACTGTTGTACTCGACACGATGATGCTTGGGTGGCGTCGTCCTCCTGTAGCCGTAGGCTGTGAAGTAGGCGTTGCCCCTACCGTTCTTCCCATCCCAGTACCTCTTCAACTCAGTCCAGTTGTTGACGATGTACCTACCACCGTTCCTACCGTTGTCACCTATCTCAAGCACTTCCCTAGGGAAGTCTATGTCTATGAATGGCAAAGCCATCAACTCGCATTTATCTTTCTTAGTAGTTCATCACGAATGCTGAGTGCCATTTTCTCTACTGACCACTCCTTGAGGTATCTGGGATTGATGAGTACACTCAAGACGAGGAAGGACGGTTTACCACCCTCCATGTCGTCTCTGAACTCATCAAGGGTCATCTGCCTTGATACATTAGTAACAAACGCAGTCCTACTACCCAGTATGCTCGAACGCAACTCACATTCGTAGTCTCCCTCAATTTCATCTTTCATCCATGCTTCTAACAATTTCTTCACTTCTTTCATTTCTTCTTTCATACTTATGCCTCCCCAGCAATATCATTCCACGCAGGACACATGTCCATGTAGTCACACCACTCACACTTTCTTGGGTGTGGCTCAGGTGGGAATGAATCTTCAATGTGTGATTTGACGAGTTTCTTCAGTTTGTTCTCAACAGTCTTCGGTGCGTAACTCGTCTTTCTCGTACCGATTTCCTCTATCTCCCATTCAGCCTTGATGCCTCCATTGTCCTGTCCGTTGGGGAACTCCCAAGCCCAGTGGGTCACAGGTAGGAACTTAGTGAACTGACCCTCCTCAAGGGCCAGCCTGTAAAACTGCATCTCCTCTCTCATGCTCTTGGCCTTCTTGAGATTCCACTTACCTGTCTTCAACTCCATGAGGATGAAACCACCCTCACCATCTGAGAAGATGGTATCAATGAATCCTCTCATGTGTATGGGGACCTCGACACCATTGACCTCTACACTCCTACGTGCATGGAATGACACCTCATTACCGACAGGCTTCCAGTCCTTTCCATCATCTAGTAACAACAGTCTCTTGAATTGCCACTCCAACCACTTCTCTATGACTGCCTCCTCTCCGTACGCATACGGCTCAGGGGGCTTTGGTATCACGCTTCTAAGTAGTTCATGCGCAGCAAATTGATTGTCGTTGTTGATATGCTCTATCACTTCTGGTAGAACATCATCCACATGGTCCCAGAAATATTCGACGATTGCGTGTACGTTAGTACCTCGAATCATCGCGTAGTTCTCATCGATGGGCATCTGGTGAATATACTGTAACTTGTACTGGTACTGGCAGAAGCCATGTGTACCTAATGATGACTTACTCACTCTGAGTATTTTGTCATTCATCGAGGGGTCCCAAGCATACGTGCTAGAGTCGTATGACTTCAGTAACTCACCGTCATGATACTCCTTGTTCTCGAAGAAGGCTGTTTCATTAGGATTGAACTTCATTCTCCACACCCCTCGCATCTGAATTGTGAGAATGGCTTACTACAGTTCGGGCACATAGGCACTCCTTTCACTATCATCGTGTCGGTCAATCCTTGCCATCCACAATTACATTTGGATATCATTTATCCTCCTCCATCTCTTTCAACTTGGCTTCGACGTAGTCTCTTCTGATGCTCTTCAGTTCCAACCTCTCCCTCTCAGCCTCGATTAGTTTCTGTAGGTAGACTGCTAGGTCCATGGCTTCTTCCTGAGCGTGTATGAGCCATTCGAGTTGTGATAGGGGCGCCGTCTCCATTGTGACGCCGTACTTCCTCTTACCTACTTCCGCTCTCTGTTGTATTCTCTTACACACTTCATCTTCTATCCTACTCATAATATCACCAATGGCTCTTGGGCATCTTTGCTCCACATGCCTCATCAAGGGACTCCCAACCAAGAGTTTCGTAGACTCTCTTTATCTTGGCCTTGATGAACTTCTCAACGATAAGCCCGTAATCGAATGAGAAGCCCTCTAGTTCTGAGGGGTTTCTGAATGCTGCTACTTCAGTATGGGGGAGATGCTCTGGGACCTCTGAAACATACAGCCATCGTATGCTGTCGCCTACTCTCACTGGGTCTATTGGGTCCATGTGTTGATTGTAGAAGTTCGCTGCTCTAACAGACAGTGGCGGGGTGTTCTTGTAGTGCTCCTTGCCTATCCTTCCGTAGGGAGCGAGACTCTCTACATTCCACTCTCCCTTCAATACTGATGTCGAGAAGTCCCTGATTGCATCAGTGACCTCCCTCTCTTCCGCACCCGTACCTACTTTCCTAAACAGAACCTCTGATACCTGCTTCGTTAGTGGAGATACGCTCGACGCTTTGTAAGCGAATCCTGTCACCTTCATTGTGCCCTTCTTGCTCTCAGGCCATGTGATGATACCGAAGTTCCTGTTCTTGACGTCAGCGGTGGTCCAGTAGTCGAAGTAGGCCTCGAACTCGATGTTCATACCGGGTAGGTCTAGGGATGTCTGAATCTTGTCGTTCAGTTTGTCAACTAGGTCGTCAACCTCATCGAAGGGACACTGCACATATCCAGAATCAGTGTGACCAGCGAGAGCCTTGTACCCAAGCACCTCACTCTCAGATAGGAGCATGTTGATGCATTTCCTACCGTAGTAGGTGATTGTGGCACCAATGTCTGGGTCTATCCACCCACCACCCACGGCCTTCTGCGATACGTACCCGTAGCAAGCGTTGCTGTTGACCTTCACAGCCAGTTGAAGCATGTTGTACTTGAACTTGGTATCCTCATCCTCAGCCTCATACATCTTGCGCTTGTACTTCTTCCTGAGTTCCATCATCTCACTGATGAGGGAAGGTAGGACTCCTACCTTGTTCTGATTCCAGTGAGTGTTGTTCTCTATGGTCCTGATACCCTCGCCCGCATTCTTCTCCTTGGTGGTGATGCATAGATTGGCATCGACGATAATCTGAGGGTACATGGCAGCGAAGTCGATACAAGCGACTCCCGGCCACCTACCAGCCTTCGGTTGTGGTATGAAGGCGGCAGTCATCTCCTCCCTCTTCCTGTTGAATAGTGATGGGCCTTTCAGGTCAGTTCTCCTGCCTATCAGCCCTCGAATGTAATTGGACACGTTGTGCGTCGATTGGAATCGCACACCACAGAACTTCTGCATGGTGGTGAAGAACGGTATGGCGCTCACCTTCTCCGTGCATCTTCTGAGGAGAGTGGTGTCACGCACACAGTAGTCTACGAACTCATCGAAGTTCTCGACCCACCATGTACGGACATCCGCATCCATCTTCTCTCCTTGCTCCCCAAACTCGTCAGTGAGTTTGAGGTCTGTGGCAATGTCAGCGAGTTTACGACTCTTGAACTGCCCATTACCACTCTTCTGCCATAGGGACTCAAGTCCTGTGCCTGTCCCCCATCTGGCAGCGGTGTCAAAGCATAGCCTACCTAAGATGGGCTGTGCTGTCTCCTTGTAGCCATCCTTCCTTGGCCGAATGACCTCTCCTATGGGGCTCAGCCTATCTACCTTAGAGCCGAGCCTCCTAACCAATTGGGGAAGGTCAGCCCACATGATTGCGTGTGCTATGAGCATGTCAGGGTCACACTTCTCAAGGTGTTGCAGGAACGCCTCGTGCATATCATCCTCATTCGTGTACATGTACAGCATGTAACCCCCTTCTTTGTCGATGAAGTCCACGCTATCTCCATCCACATCGAGATTCCAAGCGAAAACAACAGGATGCTCTGCATGTGTGTCGTCTATTGCTATCATGGTAGTAGCACCCTCGCACGGCTCATTGGGTTGCCACTCCATATCGAAGTACCACACTCTAGGTTCAAGCAGAGGGTAGTCCCTGCTGTCCGGGTACCTGTGCTTCAACCATTGGTCAGGGTAGGATATGTCAGCCTCGTAGGTTCTCAACTCGTCCTTTATCTCCCACAGGTGTTGGGGATTACTGACTTCCATCTTGAAGACTTCAATACCATCGTTACCCATGGCTGTCTCTTTCCTATGAAACATCACTCCGGGGTATCTACTTGCTATCCTTGCTAGCCTCCTCTCAGGAGTGCTCGTGGGTACCCAACAATGCGGTGAGCAATACTCAGAGTGCTCCGGGTCTAGAACCTTTACGGTAAGACCATCCACTTTGTTGCGGGTTCTTACATAGAGATGGGGTTTGCTGAACCCATCCCAACCGTCTGGATAGAAGTAGTCTACAATCATCAAATCACTCCTGTTGGTCAATGATGATTAGTAGTCTCTCCTCGTTGGTCTTCTCCTGCTCTACCACGAGTCCTGTCGCCTGACCGAAATGCAGTGTTGCGTTTGAGGGGGACACTAGTCCTAGACAAGGCATCAGCCAAGGACCAAAGTTGGAGTACACAGTGTGTGCAGGTCCTCTGCTGTTGCTCAGTTCACTTGTAGCGAATATCTTCACATCATGCTCCTTTCCGACAGCGACTGATATCTCACCAGCCTCAGCGTTCGCTGTGACCTTGAAGTCTGAGTTGTTCGCTATCAGGTTCTTCATCGATGATAGGCTCTTGAAATCCTTTAGATTGGCAATACCGTGTACTTCGTACTTGTCTACGCCAAAGGTGTTCCAATCCACGTCCTCCGCCTTCGTAACCAACTTGTCGAAGTTGGGTAGCATCTGCGTGCTCTTGCAGTCAGTGATAGGGAGATTCATCTTCAGATTACCTGATGAGACATACAGTGTCTTACCATTGGATATCTGCTTGAGTTTGACTTGCCCCTTGCACTTCTTCACGAAGGTGACTAACTTCGCTAGGTCTGATATGACTATCGAACCTGCTTTCTCTATGCCTGATGAGAGTGACTTCTTCACCCTCAAGTAATGCGTCTGATAACCAACAGCATAGGTCATGCTCTGAGCATCCTCACTCAGGTCCAACCTGAGGTCGTTGATGTTCTGAGGGAACTGGCCTATATGGCTCAGCAACTCATCCTTGTCTAGAACCAGTGTAGGCATGTCTAGTACTCCAATTGGTATTCCACGTTGCCCTTGCTGTCCTTGACCAAGTCATACGATACATATCCAGAAGAGCCACATATCTTGCACTCCACTTCAAAGGACACGAATCCACCAATGTCATCTAACTCCTCTAGTTTGATGACGGTGAAGCCCTCGTTATGGTCACAGTTGACGTCACCATCGAGGTATGCATGGTCTGCTGCTGTCATTCCCGGTGGGTAGTTATCCATCCTGACCACCTAGAGATTCCTTAACTCAGGAAGCCCATTCCAAGTAGGCCTCTTGCCTTGCTCTGTCCTGAGGGTGATGCTCTTCTGCCCCTGTAGCGAGGCATCGGTCTTACTCTTCTCGAACGTAGCAGTGTATTCAGACATGACTACATCTCCTGAGTCATCGGTGATGTCATTCCTCTCACATAGTACGATTTGGTACATGTAGTTGTTAGTGGCCTTCTCCCAAGCAGGGCGCCACTTTGCGTTCTGCTCGTTGGCGCTGCTGTAGTTGGTCATCTTGAGGTGAGTTTCCCAGAACACCCTCACGCCTCTCTTGACCAGACCTCTGCACAGTGCAGTCATCTGATGAAAACGTGTGGTCCTGATAGCCCAGTCCCACTGATACTCGACTCTCCTGCCTGTACCAGCGCCTCTGTTGTCAGCGGCATCTATTCCGTCCTTGGCTAGGCCGAGGTCGGCGATACGCATACAGTTGGTCGCCACAGAATCCCACAAATCTACACCAGTGACCAGTACACCCCAGTATTGGTCGTACTCACTCAGAGTGTATTGTAGGATTGACATGACCCTGTCGTGTGTTGCTGGGTAGTCGTATGCAGTCCTGTCACCAGTCTGCATGACCCAAGGGTCCCAGCACCTGATGTGCTTGTTGTCAGGGTAGAAGGCCGACTTGGTAGCGGCACCGCCGCCATCGAAGTCGAGCACCGCTAGGTACTTTGGCTCACCATCATATCCTGTTGCGTTTTCGCCTATCGATATCTCATCGCAGTACTTCTGGAAGAAGTCGAACACGATACCAGTCTTACCTGTGTTCTCATGCCCAACGATTCCCATGAAGATGTGTGTCTTTGGTCCACCAGCATTCAGTTTCTCAAACTCAGCCTTGAGCGCTGAGAAGGCACCGCTGTCTGTTCTCTGAGTGACAGGAGTGGAGGCCAACTCATCAGCCTCCTCCTCCTGCACCTGTAGGTCCTTCGCTTTACCGAATCCAGCCATCACTGCTCGCCCCCGTCAGACTCAGTCTCTGCGGACTGTTGCTGGACGAGGTTGAGTTCATTCATGTCGTTGCGTAGTTGCGTTCCAGCAGCGAGCACTGTGTTAGCGAAGTTCTCCAGTAGTCTGATTGACATCAGCCTGTTGTTGGACACCGCCTGCACTGCCTGTGCTTGGGATAGCAACTCGTTGTACTGTGCAACGAGAGCCTCGTTCTTCTCAGTCGCTGAGGCTAAGTCAGCAACTGTCTCTTTCAGTTCTTCTTCAATTTGTTTCTTTGTTCTCTTCTCTGTCATTCTCTCACCTCACATGAACTGCTCTGAGCCTGTGTTGCCGCCACGCTGCCCCCTTCGGGAACGGCGAGCGCTGGCAAACACACCCATAGCCTTGATGTTTGGAATCATTTCTCCGTCTCTAGATGACATGGCCAACCTACCACAGACAAGCACAGGGCTTCTCTCTGCGTAAGGCCACTTCTCTCCATCCTCTTCCTCGAAGTGGAAGGGGTGACTCAAGTTGTTGCATGCACCGGAAATCCAGACTGTGATGTCGCTGCCGATGCCTGTGCCGTTGACACGTTGTAGTTTGGAGGATGTCAATGAGAGGGAGTATGACATTCCACTCTCATCGTATTCGCTCTCTCTACCCTCTGGGGACATTCTGTTGACAATACCCTTGGTGAACACTATCGGTCCTACCCTGCCTTGTCTGCCATCTGCGCCCTCGAAGGTTCGTACGTTTGCTTCGTATGCCTCTGCAAGTGACTCAAGGTCGACGAACATATCATCCACGAAATCCTCATTCGTCCAGAAAGTGAACGGGTTGAGGAACTTCTTGACGCCTTCATCGACGAAGTCATCAGTGTACTCTACTGTGTTCCAGAAGTTCATGTTGGTGTTCAGGATGTCCTTGAACGCTTCCAACTCAGTGGTTGGTAGCCTCACTTGTATCTTACAAGGGACACCGATTCTAACCTCGTGGTCCTTGTTGTCATCAGTGCAGTCAACTCTCCAAAGAGCGACGTTGCCGTTGTTGACGAACTCGTTGGTCTCGTTGCCTAGGAAGTAGTAGTGCCTACCAACGCTTGTGTGTGGGTATGGCCTACCAGCCCTGCTCAGGAGACAGATGTAGTCGTTGCCTGCTCTGAATCCCATTGATGGGATGTTCTCTACAGACTCGTTGGTCTCTATGACACCGTTGGTGGTGTTGATGACCCACATGTCGCCCTCTTTCATGTAGTGACCAACTTGGCCGCTACCTAGTGCTTCGTTGCTGTTCTGTGTCCACATCTGGACTCTGCGTCTTACGATGTTCTGTCTCCTGTCAGCGGACTTGGCATCCACGCCGACGAAGGTGCCGACGAATGTCGTTGTGTCTGCACCGCCACCACTGACGCTGCTTCTTCTGTCCATGATAATGAACGACTCTGCCCAATCAATCAGCAGGTCCTCACTCTCAGCAGCCCAATCGTCACATGAGTGCTCTTTCAGCAAGTGCTTGATGAAGGCCTCTTGCACCTTCTCCAAGGACTCACCAGTCCTCTCAGCCTGCATGCTGAGTCTCTCGACTACCTCAGCAGGCCATTCTTCTGTCTTTCTTTCTTTCTTAAACGGGTTACTTTCTTCATTCATATTCCTTCCTCCTCAAGGATTCTTGAGATGACTGCCGTTAGGTCTTTCATCGTGGCTGTCAGGTCGGCAATCTGTACCTGTATGCCTACGAGTCCACGTTGTACAGTGGACGCTGCTTCTTCTATGTCAATCGCTCTTACTTCGCTCATTTACTTTCACTTTCCTTTCTCATCTTTGCTACCATGTAGTCAACGTAGGAGTAGTCATCCCCACTCCATGTGTGCTTGTGTACCAGCACGTCCCCATACACCGACATCATGCCCCACAGAACCGGGTACACTTCCTTATCGAAGTGTGTCCTCATGTTTCTGTAGAATCCATTCAGTACGTGGTGGAGTGGTGTACCGGCATCGAGCAGTGCATGAAGGTTGCGTCGCAAACTGTACCAGTCGTCTTGCACAGCAAGCAAGGCATTGTCGTCAGTCGTCATTGCGTCAAGAAGTTCTATCCTCTCCTTCAGGGAATCAACCATCATCCCATCGAGGAACATGACGCATGCCCTCATGTCACCATTCATGATGCTCACTAGTTTACCCAGCAGTTCATCGAGGTCATGCCAGTATGCATGCCACTCCCTACCGAGTATGTTCATCAGCCTCTCTGCCCCATCCTTCGATGAGACTGGCTTGAATGCGTATGTCTTGCACCTAGAGCGTATGGCAGGCCTTACCTTCTCTAAGTCATTGCAAGTGAGTATCAACATGGCGTTACTAGAGTACTTCTCTATGATTTGGCGCATGGCATCTTGGGCACTTGGGGTGAGACCATCGGCCTCATCAAGTAGGACGACCTTACGGCTAGTGCCGATTGACTTGGCTCTCATGGCGAACTTGAGTTCGCTTCTGATGAAGTCTATACCACGGTCATCACTAGCATTAGTCTCTATGAAGTTCATGTCATTGAAGTGCTCACCAAGCATAGTCTTGGCAATCACAGTGGCTGCACTTGTCTTACCGATTCCCGGTGGACCGTGGAACAGTAGTGCTTGGGGAAAGGAACCATCATTCACCCATCCCCTGACATCTCTTGTCAGTTTATCTAGTCCTACTAAGTCCTCTAGTGTCTCCGGTATCGCCCTCTCCAACAGCCGCATAAAAGCGGGTTAACTATTCCTTTTTATAGTCAGAGCGACTTTTCCAAGTTCTCATACATTCTATCATAGGTTGGAGCCCAATCTACGAACTTCTCCCAATTAGCAGGTGGAGGATTGTCATACAACCACCTTATGACTCTCAATCCCTTGATGTCAGATGGCGTGTATCCATAGACAGACTCTATCTTCTCAAAGAGGATGAGGAACTGCTCGACGTCATCGACCCGATGGTATGACTTCTGTAGTTTCAATCCATAGTTACCTAGGAACGACTGCACGCATTCTCTCTGCTCATCGGTTCCTCTCGTGAAGAGTGAGCGCCAACGTATTCTCTTTTGCAACCTGACGCTGGATGTGCTATCTCCCCTGTCCTCGAACCAAGAACTGAATCGCACCTCTGTAAGCGCTATTCCCAGTCCTACTGCATCTTTATCCATGGCTGCCACCTATCAAGTCCACATACTGGGTGACGTTCTCTATCCCCATGCCGTCTCTCAGCGACATGTATGAGGGGGATGAGAGCATATTCGTTGTTCTATCGATGAATGGAGACGACACTGAGACCACCACACAATGGTCTATTGGTATGACTACCCAGTCTGCCTCGCCCTTCGTTCTATTCGGCATCAACCTATCGAGATGGAACATGAGACTGGTCTTGTCACTCGGCTCATGGACCGTGCATAGACAAGCATCGACATAGTCGTCGTAGCCATCCATCGCTTGTAGTCTTAGGACTAACGAGCCATCAGTCTCCTGTTTGTATGAGTCTAGTCTTAGATTGTGTATGTGGTGGTCCCTTACTAGGAGATATCCTCCCTCTTCTGATGGGTTGTATGCTGATGTGTTCGGGAACCTGACGCTGTGATTGTCATCTATCTTCATCAGCGCATGCCAAGACGGTATGGGCACAGGCCATGCTATCTGCACATCCCTGCTATCATGATACATCGCTAGTCTATCTTGGAGTTCCAAATCAGGATGGGAGGGGAAGATGGCATCGACCACTGTGCCATCCTTCGCTCTCTCCACTATTATCTCCTTATCAGAGTCCATGCTGAGTTCAGTGACACCGTTCATCGGTATCTCTTGATACAGAGCACCGTTGTACTCATCCAGCCCATTGACTCTCTGTTTGTTCCATGAGTAGAACGGTCTCTTCTTCAACGCCACTCTTGGGCTGTGGTGCCATTCGGTTGGATTGAACAATCTTTCAGGGTTGTCAAACATGCACTCTATGATGTCCTCATCAGATAGGTATGCTCTGCTTCCTCTGATGACATCAGCCTTAATCTCAAGTTGCGAGCCTAGGAGGGTTAGAAACCCACCCCTTGTAATGATTGCTCTATCTCTTACTAATGTGGACCAAAAGAGCCTAGCCTCAGGCTCACTCAGTTGTTTTGATGTGGAGAGGAATGCAAAGTCCTTCAAGATGGCTTTTCTTAGCCTCAGCACCTCATCCAATGTGAATCTAGATTGGGATGCATCGCTGCTCTCAGAGGCTAGAAGTTGTGACACGGACCCTGTCAGCAGTTCCCTGAGTATCTCCACCGGGGTCTCTAACTCAGTAGCCACCTTGAGTATGGCCATCGTCTCTGTGAATGTGTCCTCCTTGTCAGGGAAGAGTATGGCGTAGGCCGATAGAGCCTCCTCCATCTCGAACTTGAGACGGTGCAAGGCACGTTTGTCCCCAAGCCTCCTGCTCTCCCAAGCGATGGCTAAGTCACAGAAAAGCATCACTTATGGGGTCAGGTACTCTGCATTAAGCCCTTTCGCCGTTGTAGTAGTGTCCACATACTCTACACTTCTTTTCTCCACGAACTCTGGGATGTTTGTAACTACACTCATCTGACATCAAGCAACACGCCTTGCTATGTCTTGGGCTCTGAGTCTCATCATCTCAGCCACCTGAGGATTCTGTATAGCGCTAGTCGCATCAGTCATGGCGTCGACGCCACCATACTGGTCATACGACTGCCCTATCTCCTCATCACTCATGTTGTAGTATATCTCAGGCATGTGGTCCTCGAAGGACTGGAACTCATTGACGGTGGGACCGAACGCTGCTCCCTTTGGGGCACCTTGGGCCCTGTATGGTCCAGCGCCACCGACATCGACGTAGGTGAGTTTACCATCAGGCCTTCTCAATACGTTGTCGTAGTCCATACCAACAACGTCCCAGTTGGAGATGAGAGCATGAGGGACAATGTCCCTTCTCAGTTGACCATAGTCAGACTCGTCTATTGGCCTCGCTCCCTCCTCGAACTGTGTAATCATCGTGGGCCTCCCATCCTCAGTGGTCATTCTCGCATCTGGAACAATGAGCCCCAACTCGTTCAGGTATCGGTTCATGTCGAACTCGTTCCTGATGTGTGCCTCTCGGTCTCCTCCAGCAACACCACCTCTCTTGACTACCACTCTCCTGCCATCAGGAAGGGTCCTCAGTGCGGCCCCTGTCGAGCCCCTGAGTCTCACCTCCTGCTTAAGGAAGGTCCATGCCTCTAGGGGAGGGTCAGGTCTTTCTCTCATGAGCAAGCCTCGCATTGCTTTCGCAACTTCCCCTTCCCTGTCTGAGTGAAAGTCTGTTTGCAATTTCCGCATTGATACTTCCTCACTACTGGTTGGTACTTGCTTCTCTCATACTCCTTTGACCTTTGATTCCTTCTCAGTCGATAGCATTCGGGGCAGTACTTTCGTACACGCCCTCTACCTTTCAGAACTCCGAGGGAGCAGCCACACATTTCACAGTTCCCCTGCTTTCTCTCGACAGGGACTCTGGTTTTCTGCCTGTATTTGTTGTAGGAGATTCTCTTCCTCTCCTCCCTGCAAACCCCACAGAAGACCCTAGTGCCACCCTTGCCTGTCTGTACTATCTGTCTAGGACAGGTCTTGCACTTGTGCTTCCTGACTACCTTCTCCCTAGGTTTTCTCTTCAACTTCCTATTGGCAACCTTGCACTCCTCTGAGCACAACTTGGGTTTAACGCCCTTTCTCATAGGAAAGGTAAACTCCTTTCCACAATGCATGCAGTTATTGGTATCCGTTCTAATCTCAGAAGTCCCCAAGGACATGTTTCATTTCCTCCTCTTCCTTCCTCTGCAACTTGCTGAAGTCCAACTCAGTGGTCCCAGCAGGTTCTATGGCAAAAGAAGTGCATGTGTCTCCGGCTCTCATGCTCCAAGTCTCACCTAGGATATCACCCACAGCCGCTGTGATTGCAGTGGCGTACTTGTCATCAGCAGCATCCCAGTTAGACTCATCAGCCATCTCTTTGGCTATGTCGTCTATCGCCTTCTTGACAACTGTACTGTATTCATCCTCAGGAGCATCTTTGGGTACGAAGTTCCTGATTGCTATCTTCAGCAACCTGCTCATTATCTTCTTGGTAGGCAACTTGGCAGTGACTCTCTGTCTCACTTGCTTGCATCGCCTGTACCCATGCCCGTTCGTCTTTCCTGTCTCCTTGACCTCAGTGCCAACAGTCAATGAGGCGCCAGTCCTCATGTCTACAATCAGCAAGTGTGGGTCAGCGTAGTAGTCCTCATCAGGGCTGTGCATGTCCTTCTCTATCTTGGACAGCAAGGCACCTGCCTTCTTCAACGCTGTACCACTCCCATCGGTCCAATTCATCTCTTCTATTTCCATAACCTCTCTCCTTCTATTCCTTTTTATAGTCAAGACTGCTTGAAGTCAATCAAGAACAGCCTTTCCTCTTGCTCTTCACTATCATCATGCTCGTGCGTGATGTCCTCGTCGTTCACTTTCACTTTCACTTTCAGTACAGTGTTTCTCCTGTACTGCTCCTTCCACATCACTTGGATGCAGTCATTGCATAGCATACCATCCTTGGCAGCCTTCGCGCTCGGCTCTCTGTACTCAGCACCACACAGAGTCTCGTCCAGTATGCGGAAGTGTATCACTCCTCGACCCCCGTTATCTCCTCAAGTAAGTCCTTCATCACTTTGTGGTACCGTATGAGAAAGGAATCATTCCAATCTCCACCGGCCCCATTCTTGAACCAAAACTCATACTTGAGATTACCATTGAGAAGGAGCGTGTCCAATGCAATAAGGAGCGCTTCCTTGTGCTCTTTCCAGATTGACTCCCTAGGGTTGTATGAACGTGGCATAAATCGTTCAGACGGGGGAGCGTCCCACTTTACGGACCAGAGTTGTAATCCGTATTCTCGTGAAGTCTTACACTTTTCCAGCATATCCATAACCTCTTCACTGAAGCGGTTAAGTGGATAACGCCTCATGTATCCGTAATCACCCGGCTTGACGCCATCATACAAACTCACTAGTTCTTTGTTGACGTCTTTGTAACGAACGGAAAAAATACGGTCGACATTGCCAGTGTAGAGGTACTTCCAACCATTAGTTGTATTATGCCTACTTGTCTCTGGTTCTAACCGAAAGTCATAGAACAAGACCCTGTATCTTCGTTTGTTGACTTTAGCCACGATACCAATTCTATTCAAGTCACGAGTCCCCTTTTCCAAGACTCGAACCACATCACCTACTTTGATTCCGCTCTGTAATTCCGCTACTTCTCTGATGCGTAACTTGACTTGCTCTTGCAAGTCCTTCAATGAGACTAGGCTCAGGTTGCTTAGGTACTTCTCATGCTCACTCATGCTACCTTCTCCTTGTAGTCAGGGTGATGCTTAGGCAACTTGTGCCTACGTCTCCCCATCATGTTCTCAATCAACTCAAGGACATTGCCACCTGCTTTGGTGAACCTGTCCTTGGACACCTTGTCATCGCACATCATACGCTTCAGTCTAGCGAGGTCTATCTCAGTCACCAAGTGATTGAGTATCTCGTACTCAGCGTGTGTCACGCTCGCTGCTCTCTCTTCTCTGCTTCCGTTCTTCTTCATCCTTC
>MDSW01152955.1_pt1 | contig 21468 bp, 26 predicted proteins | sample 811171 | NCBI WGS metagenome assembly MDSW01 (sample SAMN05326641, study PRJNA326480) | marine metagenome | isolation source: seawater | place: Atlantic Ocean: North West | collected 2012 | reverse complement strand
GATGGAGACCCTGATAAGGTACTTACCATTGTTGATATATGGACGTTTTCTCGAAACATTCGTTCATCAAGCCCAAATTGGCTATTGGTTGAGACTCGATCGGAGTGATTAAATTTAAGAAATTTTTTATTTATAAGTTTCTAGCCATAAATATAATTGTATTAATTTTTTTTTCTGCCGGATGCTCATCTTTTATAAAGGTTACACCAGAATCAAATGGTCTAAGCCTTCAGAAAGTTAATTTTTATAATATACCCTCTTGGGAAGATGATAATCACGGTTATGCACTAGCTGCTTTTAAAAAGTCGTGTAGCGTTCTATTGCATCAGCCGTTCAAAAACCTAGTTATTGATGATATCATAAAATATAAGGTTAATTGGTCTGGTGCATGCAAAATTGCCCTCGAAATGGATCATCGTAATCACCATGAAGCGAAAATGTTTTTCGAAAATTGGTTTGTTCCTTATTCAATAAGTGACGGATTTTCAGAGGAAGGTTTATTTACTGGTTACTATGAACCTGAGATTAGAGGGTCTTTGACTCCTAGTGAAATCTTTAGGGTCCCATTGTATGGCTTGCCATCGGATTTGCTTTTCCTAAATTTAAGTCAGTTTAGTGATGATTTAACAAATAAAAGAATTGTAGGAAGATTAGATGGATCAAACTTCGTGCCTTATTTTAAAAGAGAAGAAATTGAAAGCGGTATTGAACAATTAAAGGGTTTTGAAATTGCATGGATAGAAGATCCTGTTGATGCCTTTTTTTTACATATTCAAGGTTCAGGAAGGATTTTATTTGATGATGGTTCTAGTAAAAGAATCGGTTATGCAGGTTCTAATGGTCATAAATATTATGCAATTGGTAGAAAGTTAATTGCAAATGGTCAGATCCCAAAACACGAAATGTCGATGCAAAGCATACGGAAATGGTTAAAAGAAAACCCCTCTAATGCCCAAGATTTAATTAATGAAAATCCATCATATATATTTTTTAAGTGGAATAATGAATTAGATACAACACTGGGTCCTATAGGCGCACAGGGGGTTTCTTTAACTGAGGGTCGCTCGTTAGCAATAGATAGAAGATATTTTACTTTTGGCCTTCCAATCTGGATTGAAACTAAATTGCCCGCAGTAAACTCTATAGAAAAAAAAGATATCTCTCGTTTAGTGGTTGCACAAGATACAGGAGGGGCAATCCGTGGAATAGTAAGAGGTGATTTATTTATTGGGTCTGGTAATAAAGCCGGACTAATTGCGGGACGCATGAAAGAAACAGGTCGTTATTGGGTTTTATTACCTAAGTGATACAAATTCTTTTTAATTTAGACTTAATTATCGGTCTCAATTTAGGTCTAATCTATTCTTATGAAATTCAAGTATGATTAACTCTGGGGGAGAAATGCTTAAAGTAGGTCTTTTTGTTACTTGCCTTGTTGATTTGTTTAGACCTTCTGTAGGATTTGCCACAATAAAGCTATTACAAGAATCAGGTTGTATAGTAGATGTCCCGATTCAACAAACTTGTTGTGGACAACCAGCATATAATTCAGGGGATAGAAGCTCAGCGATAAGTGCAGCTAAAAATACAATCATTACTTATGAAAATTATGATTATGTCGTTGTTCCATCAGGATCATGCGCTAGCATGTTAATCAAACATTATCCCCAACTACTTCAAAATGACAAAGTTTATAAGGAAAAAGCGGATACTTTGGCCACCAAAACATTTGAACTTACTAGTTTTTTATATGATGTAATAGGATTGCGGAAAATACCTAGAAGTTTTCCTCATCATGTGACTTACCACGATGCCTGCTCAGGACTCCGAGAGTTAGGAATTAAAAAACAACCACGTGAACTTCTGAATTCTTTACAACACATAAAATTGGTTGAACATGATGCATCAAATGTTTGTTGTGGTTTTGGGGGCACATTTTGCGTGAAGTATCCAGAAATTTCAGAAGATATGGTAAAAAACAAGACAGAATCAATAGTACGTAGCGGAGCTGATATGATTCTATCTGGTGATATGGGATGCTTACTGAATATAGCAGGCAAGATAGCTAGAGAAAAAAATGATATTGAGGTACGTCATATCGCCGAGGTAATGGCTGGCACAACTGATGTTTCAGGTATTGGTGATACAAAGGAACCTATTAAAAGCAAGGTTTCAAAGAAATGAAAATGCAACCCACTAATTTACGTAAAAATTCTAAGGATGCCCTATCCAATTCCAAACTTCAGCTAGCTATGGGAAATATGCGACGTGATTTTGTAGATTCTCGTGGTCGTGCAATAGGACAAATGCCAGAATATGATCTCCTAAAGGCAGATGCTAAATCCAGAAAGGATCATACTTTAGCTAATTTAGATCATTATTTAGAAGCATTCAGTGAGAAATGTGAAGAAACAGGTGGAAAAGTTCATTGGGCCGTTGATGGTAGTGCTGCATGTGAGATAATTCTTGGGATCTGTAAATCAGTCAATGCGAAAAAAGTTACTAAAAGTAAATCGATGATAGGGGAAGAGATTGGTATAAATAAATACCTAGAACATCATGGTATAGAACCAATAGAAACAGACCTAGGAGAGTATATCATTCAGTTAGCTGATGAGCCTCCAAGTCATATCACTGCGCCAGCAATACACAAAACAAAAGAAGAAGTAGCAGAACTTTTTTATGAGCATCATAACTCTTATAAAAAAACAAGACGACTGTCTGAAATAGGTGAAATGTGTCGCGAAGCTAGAGAAGTTATGAGAAAAAAATTTTTTGAAGCTGAAATCGGGATTACGGGTGCAAATTTCCTCGTTGCTGAAACTGGAACAAGTGTAATTGCAACAAATGAAGGAAATGGTGACCTTACACAAATTCTTCCAAGAATTCATATAGTAGTTGCAAGTATTGATAAAATAGTTCCCACTTTAGAAGATGGGTTAACCTACTTACGTTTACTTGCGCGCACAGCTTCCGGAACTGAAATTACAACATACAATACATTCTCAACTGGACCACGCCAAGCAAGTGATTTAGATGGACCAGAAGAATTCCATGTGGTTCTACTCGATAATAAACGTTCTGAAATGTTAGCTGGTCCTTTACGTGAAATGCTCAGGTGTATCCGTTGTGGTGCTTGTTTAAATCATTGCCCAGTTTATAAATCTATAGGCGGACATGCATATGATTGGGTTTATCCTGGACCCATGGGATCGGTATTAACTCCTTCTATTATCGGACTCGAGGTTTCTGGAAGCCTACCAGAAGCTTCAACATTTTGTGGTCGTTGTGAAGCTGTTTGTCCTATGGATATTCCGCTGCCTGGAATGATGCGCCACCTTAGAGAGAAAGCTTTTTCGGATAATATAGTTGGTAAAAGACATCGGTTCACACTAAAAGCTTGGAATTTCTTTTTGAAACACCCCCGCCTGTACTATATTCTTTTAAAAATTAGTACAAGACTAATTTATCTACTTTCTAAACGAAAAGGATACATAGCATTTTTTCCAGGAATAAATGCCTGGACTAAAAGTCGTGATCTACCTTCCTCTGAAGGAAAAACATTTATGGAACTTTGGAAGCGTCAAAATGGAAAGTAGTGAAAAAAATTTAATAGCAAGGGAAAAAATACTAGACTCAATTCGTTTAGCTTTAGGCAAAACTCCAGAAAAAAATCCCTTCCATTCTTCTGAAAATAAGATTGTTAAGCCCTATACTGAAAATATTATACCTAAACGTTCTGATTTGTCTCATTCAGAAAAAATTCAAATGTTTGCACGATATGCACAGGCGGTAAGTTCAACAGTAGATTTTATAAATAATATAAATGATGTTCCAAAGGCAGTAACAAAATATTTAGCGAGTAATAATCTTCCAACAAATATTGTGATGGCACCTGATGCTGATCTTGATGCTTTTCCTTGGGATGATTCTTCTATGCTGACTTTACGTCGAGGAAAACCAGATGAAAAGGATCAAGTTTCAATAACTAGTGCAACTTTTGGTTTTGCTGAAACGGGAACATTATTGATGCATTCAGGTCACCATCATCCCAGCTCACTCAATTTTGTATGTGATACACATATAGTTATATTACCAGCTGAACGTATAGTTGGCTCTTATGAAGAAGGTTTTAACAAAATCAGGAACAAAGTAGAAAAAAACCAAGAATTTCTCTTTCCAAGAACTATTAACTTAATAACTGGACCTTCAAGAACAGCGGATATCGAGCAAAAAATGGAATTAGGAGCACACGGACCACGTAGTTTACACATAATTATCCTTGATAAGGATTAAAATTAATTAAGATGAGTAAAAATCGACAAAGAGAGGGTCGTAAGCTTAAAGAAACAGAAGCCAAGCTTTGGAAACAAGTTGTCAGTGATGTGAAACCTGCTAATACTGATAAAATACAACAGATTGAATATGATAATTATGATACTAAACCCATATCTAAACGACCCTCAACAAAGACCAATAATCGTCTAAGAAAAAGTATAATTGATAAACAAATAACTCCATCTACAGAAATGGACCTAGTTGTTGGAAAGTCTATTTCCCTTGATAGACGTACAGCTATTCGTTTACGGCGTGGCAAACTAAAAATTGAAAATCGTCTTGATCTGCACGGTTATAATCAACAACAAGCGCAAGACGCTCTTCGTAATTTTGTAGAAAATTCTAGAGAATTGGGTCAAAGGTGTGTACTGGTGATAACAGGTAAAGGATCTGTTGGTGACTCTACGGGAGTACTGAGAAGAGGCTTGCCAAATTGGATTAATCAGCCTGATCTTAGGCATCATGTTTTAGCTATTGAACAAGCACAGTCTCAAGATGGAGGCTTAGGTGCTTATTATTTACTCCTTCGGCGTCAAAGGGATAATTAATTTATTCCATAAATCGGGAAATTTTTATGGCTCTGATTTCAAAAGCAAAGGAAAAAATAGCCTCACTGTTGGTTGAATTACATACAATGGCACTCGTTTTTACAGATAAACGGACCCCTTGGTATGTCAAAATTATTTTGATATGTCTATTTTTGTATGCAGCATCACCAATTGATATAATACCAGACTTTATACCCATTCTTGGTATGTTAGATGACCTAATAATTATTTCTCTTGGACTTAAACTTGCTATGAAATTAACTCCAGAAGAAGTAATAAATGATTGTCGTGAACACGCAAAAAGTGCGCAAGAAGAATTCTCAATCATTCAAATTTGGAAAAGAATTAGAGGAAAACCTTATTAAAATTTGAGAATTCTATCTCTAATTGAAGCTATAATAATAAACCAATAAAGCCTTATTTTTGCTATTCGACCGCTAGCTGATCTTAATTTATTTAGTTTATCGATCCCACATTGGGTATTTATATATTTATCCATAAAATCTTGCCAAAGTATTTAAATTATCCGAGTAATATAAGCTATTTATTAATAATCCCTAATAAACTTAGGAAAACATTTTTATGATTATATAAGTTGATTGCTTAAAGGATAAATTTATTTAAATCAGAATCCTTTGCTAAATCCGATACTTGAGATTGAACATATGCTGCATCTATTTTTATAGTAGTTCCTGAACAATCGGTGGCTTCAAAACTGATTGTTTCAAGCAACTTTTCTAATATTGTGTGTAGTCTTCTGGCACCTATGTTTTCTACTTTTTGGTTAACTTCTGCAGCTAGATCAGCAATGGCGTTAACAGCTTCATCTAAAAATTCTAATTTAACCTCTTCAGTGCTAAGTAAAGCGATATATTGCCTAATAAGACTATTTTCTGGCTCAGTTAAAATTTGTTTCAGGTCGTCACGGGTAAGGGCTTTTAACTCAACTCTAATGGGTAGTCTCCCTTGTAACTCAGGCAGTAAATCTGAAGGTTTTGATAAGTGAAATGCGCCTGAGGCAATAAATAATATATGGTCAGTTTTTATAGTCCCGTGTTTTGTAGTAACAGTTGTTCCTTCAATTAGGGGAAGAAGATCCCTCTGGACGCCCTCTCTACTTACGTCTGTACCCATTCGTTCTGATTGGGCACAAATTTTATCCACTTCATCAATAAAAACTATGCCATCGTTTTCGACCATGGACATTGCAATCTTTACGATTTTATCTTCTTCCAAGAGTTTGTCACTTTCTTCGGCCATTAGAACAACATAAGATTCTGCTACTGACATAACTTTTGGTTTTTTTTGTGTTCCCATTGATTTACCAAGAATATCACCAATGTTGATCATTCCCATCTGTGCACCAGGCATGCCAGGAATCTCAAAAGTTGGCAGTGATGAGCCCGATGATTCTGATACTTCTACCTCTATTTCTTTTTCTGCAAGTGAGCCTTCACGAAGTAATTTTCTAAATTTTTGCCGGGTTTCAGCAGTTGAGTTTTTTCCAACTAGTGCATCTAGCACACGTTCTTCAGCATTTAATTCTGCTTTTGCAACTACCTCCTTTCTCATGTTTTCGCGAGTCATGTGTATGGCCATTTCCACGAGATCTCTCACAATACTATCAACATCCCGACCAACATATCCCACTTCAGTAAATTTTGTAGCTTCAACTTTGAGAAAAGGAGCATTAGCAAGTCTAGCCAGCCGTCTAGCAATTTCTGTTTTTCCTACACCTGTAGGACCAATCATTAAGATATTCTTTGGGAGCACTTCGTCACGCATATCTTCTGGTATTTTGCGTCTTCTCCAACGTGTTCTCAGAGCCACTGCAACGGCTCTCTTGGCTTCTTTCTGACCAATGATAAACCGGTCTAGTTCAGACACAATTTCGCGTGGGCTAAACTCAGTCATAAGCTAATTTTCTCCAATGTAACTTCAGAGTTTGTGTATATACATATATCCGAGGCAATTTTCATTGCACGCTTAGCTACTGTTTCAGCATCTAATAAGTCAACATCTATTAGTGCCCTTGCAGCTGCTAAAGCATATGAGCCTCCAGATCCTATACCAATTATTCCACCTTCTGGCTCAAGCACATCACCCTGTCCAGTTAAAACCAATGAGACTTGTTTATCAGCAACAGCCATCATAGCTTCAAGTCGGCGAAGATATCGGTCTGTTCGCCAGTCCTTTGCTAGTTCTACACATGCCCTTGTTAGCTGCCTAGGGTGTTTTTCAAGCTTATTTTCTAATCGTTCAAAAAGTGTAAAAGCATCAGCAGTAGCTCCTGCAAAACCAGCTATAACTTCCCCATCACCAATACGGCGAACTTTGCGAGCATTTGATTTTATTACTGTTGGACCAAATGAAACTTGTCCATCTCCAGCAATAACCACGTCACTCCCTTTTCTGACAGAGATAATTGTTGTTCCATGCCATGTGGCATCTGATCTTTGATTTTCCGAAATAATTATTTACCTCCAGCCTAATAATTTAAACTATTAACAGCATGTGGTGATTGAAGGCGCAGGGTCAAGGATTGTATTTACTAATGAAGCTGCTGGCACAAAAGGTAGGATCCTGCTAAAAGCACCAAATGTTTAACAAATTTAAGAGAGAGCGCTTATGACTGTGCCGCCTCGGGAAGCTAAAATTGAAAGAGTTACAAATGAAACAGAAATATCAGTTGAGATCAAACTTGATGGTACTGGTTCTTATAACATAAGTACTGGCATAGGTTTTTTTGATCATATGTTAGAGCAGCTATCAAGACATAGTCTTATTGACATAAGTGTTAAAGCTGCAGGAGATCTAAAAGTTACTCAACACCATACAGTTGAAGATACCGGAATTGTTTTGGGTGAGGCTCTCTCTGTAGCATTAGGGTCTCGTATTGGGATACGCCGTTATGGTTCTGCACTCGTACCTATGGATGAAACACTAACTCAAGTAGCTATAGATGCTAGTAATAGACCATATCTAGTTTGGATGGTGGAATTTCAACGACCACGTCTTGATGATATGGATACTGAACACTTCAAAGAGTGGTTTCAAGCCTTTTCACAAAAAGGAGGATTAACACTACATGTACAAAATATTTATGGTGAGAATAGTCATCACATAATAGAGTCCTGCTATAAAGGTCTTGCTCGTGCATTACGAGAGGCAGTTGAGCCAGATTCTAGAGCTTTAAATACAGTACCTTCCACAAAAGGGACTTTAGGTGAAAACTCGTTAGTTTGAAGAAATATAAATTTGTTTCTTTATGGGCACTTTTTAACTTTTTAGCATAATGGGATTTTTTATTTCCATATTGTTGCAATGTCTATGTTGTTATCATATTTGCACTAGTGAGTAACCCAAAAGGAAACTTAGTTAAGAAATGGTTTCCAAGATGAATATAGCAATAATTGATTACGGTTCAGGAAACATACGTTCGGCTTTCAAGGCCTTAGAGCGTGCACGAAACGATTTAAACATTATTGGATCAGTCCAAGTTGTAGATAAACCCAAAGATGTAGATCAAGCAACCCATATAATACTACCTGGCGTGGGGGCATTTGGTGATTGTATTAGGGCTCTAAATAATCTTGAAGGCATGAGGGATGCGTTGGATAAGGCAGTAATAAGAGAAGGCAAGCCATTTCTTGGTATTTGTGTCGGGATGCAGCTTTTATCTAAATTAGGAATTGAATTCGGTGAGCATTCAGGTCTTGGCTGGCTTAATTCCAAAGTTATTCCTATCGAGCCTACTCACCCAGACATGAAAATTCCTCATATGGGATGGAATGATATAACAATTTCTAAAACCCATCCAATATTTGAGGGTATATCTAACGGAGATCATGTATATTTTGTCCATAGTTATCATATGTCTTGTAAAAATAAACAGGATATAATTGCCACAGTAAATTATGGTTTTCCAGTTGTAGCTGCAGTGGGAAAGGAAAATATTGTTGGTGTTCAGTTTCACCCAGAAAAAAGTCAGGTCAAAGGGTTAAAATGTTTACAAAACTTTATTAAGTGGCGACCATGAACATAACACCACGAGTTGAGGTCTGTCTTAAGGAATCTCTACGAAAAAGAGAATTAGGTGAATTGTGCGAAGCAGCTGCTGGCGCTATTTCTAATGGCGCTGGTTTTGGATGGATAAATCCTCCAGAAAGAGAAAGATTTGAGCGTTACTGGCGCGGAGTTTTAGTCATTCCCGAGCGTTCCTTATTTGTTGGACGGCTAGACGGCGTTATTGCTGGTTCTGTTCAGTTGGTATCACCCCATGCACAGAAAGAAGCATGGAGCCATGGATGTCAGATTGATACACACTTCGTCGCGCCTTGGGCAAGAGGTTACGGTATAGCTCGTAAATTGATGGAAGCTGTTCATCTACAGGCAAAAAAAGCTAACTTTAGAGTTATTAATTTGTCTGTACGTGATACCCAAGATGCAGCTGTTAAACTTTATGAATCACTTGGATATATCCGTTGGGGAACTAATCCAAAGTATGCACTTGTAGACGGAACTCTAGTTGCAGGTCATTTCTATTACAAAAGTTTTGATAGAGAGTAGGGGTATTTAGTGATTTTATTTCCAGCAATCGATTTAAAAGATGGTCAGTGCGTTAGACTAGTTCAGGGAGATATGGATCGAGCGACAATATTTAATGATAGCCCAACAAAACAAGCCAAGATTTTTATGGAGACAGGATTTCAATGGATTCATATTGTTGATTTAAATGGTGCTTTCAAAGGCACCCCTATTAATCAATCTTGTATTACTGAAATTCTTTGCTCGATCACTATTCCCATTCAGCTTGGAGGTGGAATCCGAGATATGGAAACAGCTGAGAGATGGCTTAAGAGTGGAGTAAAAAGAATAGTATTAGGGACTGCGGCCCTAAACAATCCCGAGTTTACAAAAGAGGCGTGTAAAGAGTTTCCAGGTCAAGTGGCAGTTGGAATAGATACACGTAATGGATTGGTAGCAATCGAGGGCTGGTCAAAAACATCAACGGTAACGGATATAGACCTAGTCCGAAGATTTGAAGATGCTGGAGTTACAGCAATTATTCACACTGATATTGACCGCGATGGGCTAATGGAAGGCGCAAATATTGAGGCAACATTAAATTTAGCTAGCCAAACCTCTATACCTTTGATTCTTTCCGGTGGTGTATCATCGATGAGTGACATAGAAAATATCAAGAAATATGAGAGTGAAGGAATTATGGGTATTATTTCAGGTCGTGCAATTTATGACGGTAGGATTGATCCAACTAATGCTCTAAATTTTCTATGTGATTAATAGGGAATTAAATTTACATGCTAAAAACACGTATAATTCCATGTCTCGATGTTCATGATGGACGAGTAGTTAAAGGCGTTAATTTTGTTAATCTTGTGGATGCAGGAGACCCTGTTGAACAAGCTAGAGTCTATGATTATCAGGGAGCAGATGAAATTTGTTTTTTAGACATTACTGCTTCTTCTGAGGAACGGGATACGCTTTACAATGTTGTTTCGAGTACGGCAGCGCAGTGTTTCATGCCCTTAACTGTCGGAGGAGGTGTCCGTGAAGTGGAAGATGTAAGGAAATTACTGCTAGCGGGTGCTGATAAAGTATCTATTAACACTGCAGCGGTAAAACGACCAGAGTTGGTATCAGAAGCATCTGAGAAATTTGGAAGACAATGCATAGTGGTTGCAATGGATGCAAAAAAATCAAAAACAGGTGATTTTGAAATCTTTACTCATGGAGGAAGAAATGAAACGGGGATAAGTGCCGTGCATTGGGCACAGCGAGTTGTCCAATTAGGAGCGGGTGAAATTTTGCTTACCTCGATGGATAGAGATGGAACAGGCGATGGCTTTGATATTGAATTAACAAAAATGGTTACAGAAGCTGTAAGTGTTCCTGTTATAGCATCAGGTGGGGTGGGTAATCTTGATCATATGGTTGAGGGAATAAGGGATGGTGGAGCTTCAGCTGTTCTAGCAGCCTCTATATTTCATTTCGGGAAATTTTCTATAGCAGATGCTAAAATTTATATGCAAAAAGCTGGTCTAAATATTCGTAGATAAGATAAATTTATCTATTTGAGGATTTGTATCAAGGAGAGGCCGAAATGAGTGAAAAAAAAGATATAGGTAGTAATCTTGAATTACTTTATGAAACGATTTTAAAGCGTATGGCAAGGGGGAAAGTTAAAGACTCTTATACAGCACAGATATTAGACAAAGGTACTAATTATATAGCCCAAAAAGTGGGAGAAGAAGTAGTAGAGTTAGTTATCGCAGCAGTTAATCGTAATAAAAAACTTTCAATTTCAGAAAGTGCTGATGTTTTATATCATATGTTAGTTTTATGGGCATCCATTGGAGTAACTCCATCAATGATCAGTTCCGAGCTAGAATCTAGACAAAAACAATCAGGGATTCAGGAAAAAAATAGTCGAAATACTAAAGCTTCCTAAATAATAAAGTAGCATAATTAATTTACGTTTTCAGTTAGGAGTGTATCGATGACTTATGATCATCAAAATATTTTCGCAAAAATTTTAAGATCAGAACTTCCCTACTCAACAATTTTTGAAGACAATGAGGTCTTAGCATTTCTTGATATTGCTCCCCAGGCACCTATACATGTTTTAGTAATTCCAAAAGGAGAATATAAATCTCTTGACGACTTTACAGCTAATGCTTCTATTGAGGCGGTAGGTCGGTTTTTTTCTAGAGTTAGTAAAATAGCTCGTGATTTAGACCTAGCTGAAAGCGGCTATCGTATTATTGCCAATACTGGCGATGATGGATGTCAGGAGGTGCCGCATTTCCATATACATATCTGTGGAGGTAAAAAATTAGGTCGTATGTTGCCGGGTTAAGAATTTACACTGTGTTGTATCTGAGTCTCAATGGCATCCCAAATTTTGACATCAACTTTTATACCATCAAGAGCTGATATTTCCCGTATACCCGTGGGCGAAGTAACATTTATCTCAGTTAGATAGTCCCCTATTACGTCTATACCAACAAAGAGTAATCCATTTTCTCTTAATTTGGGACCTATTGTATTGCAGATTATTTTTTCTTTCTCAGTTAATTTAGTTCTATGAGCTGTTGCACCTACATGAAGGTTAGCGCGTGCTTCACCCTCAGCAGGGACTCTGCTTATAGCTCCTACAGCCTGACCATTTACAAGAATTATTCTTTTATCGCCTAATTTTACTTCTGGTAAATAAGCTTGAATAACAATAGGTTCACGAAAATATGCTGAAAAAAATTCAACAAGTGAATTAAGGTTTTCATCATTAGGAGTTACATGAAATACTCCAAAGCCACCGTTACCAAAAAGAGGTTTTATAACAATATCATTATATTTTTCACGAAAGCTCCGGATCTCATTTATATTTTTTGAAATAAGTGTAGGTGGCATAAATTCCATAAAATTAGTAACAAATATTTTCTCTGGTGCATTTCTTACGTGATAAGGGTTATTTACAACAAGGGTCTTAGGGTGAATATGCTCAAGCAGGTGAGTGCTTGTAATGTATGCCATATCAAATGGAGGGTCTTGTCTCATTAAAATCACATCAAAATCTGATAGGCTTTTGTGTTTTGGAGGTCCGTAAGAAAAATAATTGTTAATATTATCTCTAACCTCCAGATATTTAACACTTGCCTTCAATAGTCCCTCATTTAAAGACATACTACTTGGCAAGTAATGATAAAGCTCATGTCCACGTCTTTGTCCTTCAAGTGCTAATGCAAAGGTGCTATCTCCTGAAATATCAATGGATTCCATCGGATCCATCTGAAAGGCAACCTTTAATTTCATGAGCTTCTCTAGCGTAAATTTGAAATATATATAATCAATTTAATTTTTTCTTTAATTGGTTAACTATTCGTATGGCCGACAAACGTTCTTCTTCACTACAACACTTTTCTACAAAAATCGTAAATGCATTTACAGCATTTTTTAAATTTCCTATGTTTGATTCTAACTTTCCAAGTTCTTTCCATAGATCTGGACTAGTTGGTTTTAAAATCGTCATACGTCTTAGTATCGTCAGACCACGTTCAAAGTCCTGATTATTTAAAGCGCGTATTTTTAAATTATTTAATATTCTTATAAGAATGTCTTTATTACTTAAAGAGGCGCAGTAACTTGGTTTGAGTTCTACATTATTACCCATAATTTTTTTAAGTAAGCTACGTAGCTGTTCAACCCTCATAACTTGACCATTATTAAATGGGTCAATAATTGCCCTTTGTCCATTTAGTTCTAATCTAACTAAGAAATGCCCTGGAAATGCAAGTCCATGTCCTGATAAACCAAGGCTCTGCGCAGCATGGATATATAAAACCCCTAGTGTAACTGGTAAGCCCAGTCGTCTGTCAATAACTCTAATTATGTTAGCATTTTGCGGATCATTATAATTTTCTATATCACCTCTATAATTATAAATATTGAACAATACATAATTAATTTTTTCTATACTTTTGCCTAAAGACCCGGTCTGTTTATTTTCTAAAGCTTTTTTAATTGACCTAAGGTGAGTATAATATGAATCTAGATCTACTTTTGGATAATCTAAACTACCAATGCTCAATGCTGCATTAGCAAGATCTATTTCTGAATCTTTTAATTGCGATAAATTATAAAGAGTATCAATTTTAATTTTAATATTTTTTCTCATTAAGGGGTTTTAGCTCTTCGAGGATCATTTTTAAGTACAACATGAGATACAACCTTCTTAACATCAGTTATAGTTCTTGCATGATTTATAATTTGATCAAGTTCTTTCTGTGATTGTGCTATCCCTATAACGTAAACAGACCCATTTATAGTCTCAATATTATAGTTTATAGACTGGATATCTTTATCAAAAAGGATGAGAGATTTGAGTTGTGTGGATACCCAGGTATCTCTGGCATAATTTATAATTCCACCCTCATTAGTGACTTGAATTTCATTTATTATTTCTCTTACACCATCAACTGACCACGCCAGCTTAATTGCTCTAATGCGATCTTCTGGCTCTATAACAGTTCCTTTAAGTAGAACACGCCCCTCGATGACTGCAAAGCTCACGTCACTTAAAAGTTTAATATCTTCTCTAAAAAAAGCCTCATTTAGAGCTGTTCGGATAGTAAGGTCATCTACTGCATCACCCACAGACCTTTCTTGTGATGCCACAATACCAGCAGTTGCACCGGCACCTAACAAACTTCCCCCACAGTTAACTAATGGGATAGAGCTTAATAATAAAATTGATATGTACAAGAAAGATTGTTTTTTAGAAAAAGAAGAAATAAAGGAGATATATTTTAAATTCATTATGCCTCGCACTTTCTGAACGAAAAATTGTTCTAGCGTAACTCGGTTAATGATGTATTACACCTAAATATTAAAACCATGACCTGTTAAAAAATTTATTAATAAACACTACTAATATAGTGATTGTCTCTTTATATATTTAGCATGTCCTAGTTTGTTAATAAGATAAATACCAATTATAGAGTAAAAAGAAATTTCGTAAATTTATGAAAAACCTGAATAAATATTATAAATAAACATATATCTTTTATCTGCAAATCTAAATTTACACTTAATGCTTGTTTTTTAGGTAAATAGCTCTCTCGTAGATTAGACGACGTTGGATGCCAGATTTACCTGAAATAGAGTTTACAGCATCTTTGACACTCATTTGAGTTAATAAGGAATTTAATTCTTTATCCGTTGCTTCATTTATTTCTGTTTTGTTATATTTGTTAGGTGGTCCAATCACCAGAGTTATTTCTCCCTTTGGAGGATTCAATGATGAAAATTGATTGGCAAGTTCAAATAATGTTCCCCTTTTAACTTCCTCATGATATTTTGTTAATTCACGTGCTACAGCACAATCACGCATACCTAGGCACTCATATGCATCTTGTAATAGACTATGAAGTCTAAGAGGAGACTCGTATATTATAAGACTTGCATTAACCTTACTAAATTCTTTTAACTCTGTTTTTCTGGCTTGTGATTTAGCAGATAAGAAACCTAAAAATAGATATCTATTTGTAGGCAAACCGGAGATAACAAGAGAAAAAATACCAGCATTTGGTCCTGGAACACCTGAAATCATGATATTATTATCAATAGCATCACGAACTAGTTTATATCCTGGATCAGAAAGAAGTGGCGTTCCAGCATCAGATACTAAGGCAAGAACTTCTCCTTTAACCAGACGATTAATTATTTTTGGTCTTACTTTAGAAGCATTATGTTCATGGTAAGCTATTGTAGTGGTTCTTATATCGTAATGTTTCAAAAGCTTTGATGTGTGTAAAGTATTTTCGCAAAGTATTGCATCTGCTGATTCAAGTATAAATTTTGCGCGAATTGAAAGATCTAATAAATTACCAATCGGTGTTGCTAAAATATAGAGACCAGGCGACATTTCGCTGTTAGGCTGTATCTTATTTAAATCAGTCATTAGTTTCATATAGACGGCATTTCAAAGATGAGCAAATTTTGTATTAGCATTAGGTTAAGGTTACTTTTCATTGCTTTAATTATAAGCGTTTTTATTCAAGTATTTATATTACAGGTTCAGGCTAATGAAATCGTTACCCCCTATAATAATTCATCTGAAGAGATCTATAACTTAGGAGATAAACATAATTATGAATTAAAGTTTCAAATAGAACCAAGAGAAAAAAATTTAAGCGACAAATTAAAATTTAATTTTGAAAATAAAAAACAAGTAAAAGTTGCTCTTCTTCTTCCACTTACAGGAATTTTTGCTAAGGAAGGCAATTCAATTCTTAATGGAAGTCAGCTAGCTTTTTTTGATCTTGCCCCTGAAGACTTTATTTTGATGCCTATTGATACAAGAGGAACAGCTGAGGGAGCATTAGAAGCAGTAAAAAAAGCTTCAAATGAAGGAGTAAAGCTTATTATAGGCCCCTTGCTTAGTGAGGAGGTTTCTGCAATTACGCCAATAGCTAGATCAAAAAATATTAATATAATTGCTTTTTCAAATAACCCGGTTGTAGCTGGTTCAGGAGTGTTTTTGATAGGGCATACCCCAAGGCAGCAGGTGAATAGAATAGTCGATTATGCAATAAGCCTAGGTCACAAAAAATTTGGCGCTTTATTACCTGATTCTAATTATGGACATACAGTTTTAAGGCATTTTAGAAATTCATTAATTTCATATAAGGCTGAATTATCTAGGATTCAATTTTATAATGTAGATGGTTCTAATGCGGAGGAAGCTGTCAGAAGAATATCTGATTATGATAATCGAAGAGATGCTTTAGTTAGGAAGCGCAAATTACTTGATAAAAAAAATGATGAAATATCCCTGAAAGCGTTGTCTCAATTAAAGACTTTACATACTCTAGGAGAGGTTGAATTTGATGCACTACTGCTAACAGATGAACCGGATAGATTGAGACAAATCGTACCGTTGATTCCATACTATGAAATTGATCCCTCAGCTGTACAGTTTTTAGGACTAGAACTCTGGAATGACCCGTTATTGATGAGTGAGCCGGCTCTTATTGGAGGTCTGTATACAGCTCCTACGCCTGAAGCTGAAGAGAATTTCATAATACGTTATAAGGCGGCATATAATTATAAGCCACTTGCTGTGGCAGCCTTAGCTTATGATGCAACAGCGCTAGCGGCAGTTTTAACAAGAAATAATTATAAAACAAATTTTTCAGAAAAAGAGTTGACTACATCACGAGGGTTTTTCGGAGCGTCAGGTGTATTTCGTTTCCTTAAAAGCGGATTTTCTGAAAGAGGATTCGCAGTATTAAAAGTCAGTTCTGGCTCGATTAGTGATATTGTTGACATGCCACCAAGAAAATTCAAACCATAATTATTTTATTAAAATTTAATTTAATGCAATACGGCTTAAAATTGAATTTAACAATGGTCTACCTTTTGAAGTAAGGCGAAAATATTCATCAGATTCTTCAATTAAACCAGCTGCTTTCATTGTTTCTACTTCATAAGATATAGTTGTTTCTTCTATATCTACCCCTGTATTATATTTAAAATTTTTTTTGTTTATTCCTATTTTAAGTCGTAAACCCAAAATTAAAGCTTCAGATGCTCGTTCCTTCATAGTCAGTAATGATTGACCTGCAATACCATGACCATTTGAAAGAACAGCTTCAAGCCAAGTTTCAGGCTTAGAATGCATACGAGTTGCAATCCGCCCAGTACTATCTTTTTCTACTGGAATTCTTCCATGAGCTCCTGGACCAATACCAACATAAGGTTTGTAAAGCCAGTATGCTAAATTATGTTGGCACATATTTTCAGGGCGTGCGTAATTTGAGACTTCGTATGATTTAAAACCAGCATTTTCAGTAAGAAAATTTGAGATTTCGAACATACTAGTTTGCACATTATCATCAGGCATAATAAATTTTTTACTTCTCTCATCAGTATAAAATGGTGTTCCTTTTTCAATTGTTAATTGATAAAGCGATATATGATTAACGGGTAATTGAAGTGCTGTTGCAAGTTCTAATTCCCAGTCATAGAGCGATTGCTTTGGTCTTCCATATATCAAATCTATAGATGTTCGGGGAAAAATACCTGCCGCTTTATCTAGTGCTCTTAGTGAGTCAGAGTAACTATGTGTGCGACCTAAAAATTTTAAATCTTTATCGTTTAGGGCTTGTACCCCAAGTGATAGTCGATTTACACCAGCGTTTCTATATCCTAAAAGCCGTTCAGTATCTGTTGAGTTTGGATTAGCTTCGATTGAAATTTCAATTTGTTCAGTGAAACCCCAACATTCTTTAAGTGTTGATAGAATCTTATTAACAAGAATAGGGGGCATTAAGGATGGAGTGCCTCCACCAAAAAATATAGATCCAATTTTTTTTGATTCTTTTGGAAAAAGATTTTGTAATGTATTTATCTCTTTAATGTATGCGTTACCCATTTTTTCGTAATCAAAACTATTTCTAACGTGACTATTAAAATCACAATACGGGCACTTAGACTCACAAAATGGCCAGTGAATGTATATTGCGAGTTGTTTAGTAAATACGTGACTAGTTTCAGACATTATTCAGGCAATTATCAATTAATTGTCTAAATGCTTTTGCTCTATGACTCATATCATGTTTTTTTTTCGGCTCCATTTCACCAAAAGTTATATCAAAACCTTTAGGTACAAAAATTGGATCATAACCAAACCCAAGTGCACCTCGAGGTGGAAAAGTTAATTCGCCATTTATTTCACCTGTAAAAGTTTCATAATACCCATCATCCCAACAAAGAGAGAGTGCGCATACAAATTTTGCTGATTGACCACCTGGGTTTTGACCAGAGTCTATTATGGCTTTTTTTACTCGCCCCATAGCTATAGAAAAGTCTTTTGTAGGTCCGGCCCAACGGGCTGAATATATTCCAGGATCACCACCCAATAAATTAATACATAATCCTGAATCATCAGCCAAAGCAGGTTTGCCAGAAGATTTTGAGGCAATTTTTGCTTTTAATTCGGCATTTTCTTGAAATGTTATACCAGTTTCAGCTGGTTCTTCCAATCCTAAGCTATCAGCTGAAATTGCTCTTAGTCCAAAAGGTTTTATAAGTTCGGCTATTTCAGAAACTTTTCCAGGATTATGGCTAGCGATTATTAAATCCTTACCTTTCAGAAGTCGTGTCATTTTATAAAACACCTTTAGCAAGTATCAGCCTTTGCCGATCTATTAGTGAAGAAATACCGGATTCTGCTAAGGAAAAAAGTTGGCTGAATTGTTCTTTAGAGAAAGGACTAGATTCTGCGGTACCTTGTATTTCAACTATCTCGCCTTTTCCAGTCATCACAAAATTTGCATCAGCTTCAGCATTAGAGTCCTCAGCATAGTCTAAATCCAGAATGGCTTGGTTTTTGTAAAGTCCGCAACTAACTGCCGCTACTTCAGAAGATATAGGAACAGAATCAATAATACTATTGGACACCAAATTTTGAAAAGCTAGGTGAATTGCAAGATATGATCCACTTATGGCGGCTGTTCTAGTGCCCCCGTCAGCTTGTATAACATCACAATCAATTGTAATTTGTCTCTCCCCGAAAGCACTTAGGTCAGTGACAGCTCTAATTGATCTTCCAATAAGCCTCTGAATTTCGTGAGTGCGTCCACCTTGTTTCCCTCTTGCTGCTTCTCTGCTAATTCTACTACCTGTTGACCTAGGTAACATTCCATATTCTGCTGTAACCCATCCGCGACCAGTATTTCTTAAAAATGGTGGAACACGATCTTCCACACTGGCAGTGCAAAGAACATGTGTCTCCCCGAAACAGGCGAGGCATGAGCCTTCAGCATGTTTGTTAACATTTATTTCAAACTTAATTTGGCGAAGTTGATCTTGATTTCGGCCAGAAGGTCGCATCTAAATTTCCTTTTTCTAAGATAAAAAGACTGAAATGAATATATATTAGTGTTACTAAAACCTTAAAGTAAGTAAAGTTGTCTACTTTGCTGTGCTTCCCAACATTGACGCCTTTTATGCTCGTTACTACATTCTAATATAATACTCATATTTTGGATGGTTTTGTGTATAGAAATGTTAAAGGAACTCAATCAACGGTCACGTGATGTGCTACGTCGACTCATAGAAGAATATATGACTACAGGTCTTCCTGTTGCATCTCGTACTTTAGCAAGGCGTCTAGAGCTTCCTATTTCATCAGCTACTGTGAGAAACGTGATGTCAGACCTCGAAGATTTGGGTTTATTGTATGCACCCCACACTTCAGCTGGACGTCTTCCTACACAGTTGGGTTTACGTTTTTTTGTCGATGGCTTGTTAGAGTTAGGAAATCTTACTGATACTGAAAGAGCTAATATTGAGGGAAAATGCCAGGCAGCTGGTCGTACTGTTGATGAATTACTTGGGGAAGCAACGGAGACTTTGTCTGGCTTATCAAGATGTGCCGGGTTAGTACTCTCTCCAAAAGAAGATGTCCCATTCCGTCAGGTAGAATTTGTGAGTATAGGAACGGGAAGGGCTTTATTAGTTATGGTAACAGACTCAGGGCTTGTCGAAAATCGTGTAATTGAGGTGCCAGTGGGCATTACCCAAGCATCGTTAACACAAGCCACTAACTATTTAAATGCTAGGTTGAGCGGTCGAACGCTGGAAGAGGCTTACCTCGAAATTCAAGAGGAAATTTCTGCTCATGAAGTAGAAATTGATATTCTCTCAGCAAAAATTGTGGAGGCTGGTCTTGCTACAAAGGTTGATGATTCTCGAAAATCAAGTGTTTTGATAGTGCGAGGTCGTGCTAACTTATTAGATGAAGTGCAGGGAACCCGTGAGATTGAGAGATTAAGATCATTATTTGTTGCACTAGATGAAAAGACAGATTTAAAAAGTTTACTAGAAACTACTCGTAATGCAGACGGAGTACAAATTTTCATCGGTGCAGAAAGTGAACTTTTTCGTGATACCGATAGCTCAATGGTCGTAGCACCTTACCGAGATAGTGAAGAACGATTTATTGGAGCTATTGGGGTTATAGGTCCCACAAGACTAAATTATGCAAGAATAATTCCCATGGTAGATCATACAGCGGGAGTAATAAGTAAAATATTAAGTTGAAATTTATGATTAGTCGATTCTTTAAGAGAAGGTAAATATGGAAGATAAAGATAAAAAATTAGTATCTGAAAGCCCAGAGGTAGAAGTTTCTGAAGAGAAAGCCACGCCTGAAAGTGCTATAGAAAATGAAAAAGATGAAAGTGATATACAGCCCCAAGAAGAAGAGCTCAGAGACCAGTTACTAAGAGCTCTAGCTGACAATGAAAATATTCGAAGGAGGGCTAAAAAAGATGTTCAAGAAGCGAGCCAATTTGCAATTACTAACTTCGCAAGGGACCTATTATCTGTTGCAGATAATATGAATAGAGCATTAACTTCTATTCCAAGCGAAGCATTGGAAGAAAATGAGGCATTAGTTGCTATTGTCAATGGTGTTGAAATGACAGCTCGAGAGTTAGAATCGACCTTAGAAAAGTACAAAATTAAAAAAATTAACCCTCTAGGTGAACGCTTTGACTATAATTTTCATCAGGCTATGTTTGAAACAAAAGATTCTAATAAAGAAGATGGAACAATAGTAGAAGTACTCCAGCCAGGTTATATTCTTGGAGAAAGATTGCTAAGACCAGCTATGGTAGGTGTAGCTAGGTCTAAAGAAGACAACCCAAATGAAAGCGCGCATAAAGAAGAAATTTCTGACAATAATTCCAATGGGGAAGATATAAGTCTTAAAACACCCTAAAGCATTGAAATTTAATGAAAAATAATTATATGCAATATCATAAACTAATAATTTTTTAAATTTAAAGTTAAGTTTCAGTGACAAAAAAATATACAAACGCTTGCAGGGTGAAATCGCGACCCTATATGGAGTCCGTATAAGATGATCGGAGATGGACTCTGAAACCTAATTTTTGAAATAGGCGCTTCGCTGAGTGAAGTGTGGCCGCTTGATTAAATGCAAGGATTTAAGATGAGTAAGGTGATTGGTATTGACCTCGGCACGACAAATTCG